>Ga0316208_1000572_pt1 | contig 42779 bp, 40 predicted proteins | sample 3monopyrite_MG_FD_204944 | JGI IMG/M metagenome (GOLD analysis project Ga0316208, IMG submission 204944) | Microbial mat bacterial communities from mineral coupon in-situ incubated in ocean water Damariscotta River, Maine, United States -... | ecosystem: Environmental > Aquatic > Marine >...
CAACAATTGGCTATAGGTAATTCATTTATCATAGCCCTTTTTGTCTGAGCACAATTAGTTGCTATAGCCCTAGTTTCTGGCGTGCTATGAAAAATATGTACGTAGCCTTTCATTTTTTATATCCTTCAATAGTACAAAACCCTGTTAAAACCAACAACACCCTATTAAGGAACGTGTCAACGAACCACCAACCTTACACAACCGCTAGTTAATACTTGTTTATCGCTAAGGAACATTCGGTAGCCATAAATCAATACTAGTTGGTGATAAAGCAACATAGCTAAGTGAAAAACGAAGCTTTGTCGGTGACCAACAAGTATTAGGAAACCACAAACCAATGCTTGTTAACCATAAAGAAGTCTTTGTTTGTGACTCATCAACCTTGGTTAGCGATCAATCAATACTGGTCAGCGACAAAGGAACATTGGTTTGTGATCAATCAGTATTGCTTTGTGACAAACCAAGCTTTGTAAATGAAAAACTGACCGCCATTTTGTGCTCAAGGGTGTGGTTTTAACAAAAATTTACAACATACTACATACTAAATCCTGAAATGGCTGCGTTATTAAAGGGAAAACATCCTGAACTGCTTCACTTAAACATAACCATTATGAGTTATTTTAAAGCAGTTTTTGACGCGAGCAGACCACTATCCGTCAAAGTCCCTGAGGAAAGGGAAATTCATTCCAAAATGTCAACGAACCCATTGTTTGCAGACCCGCCCGTTTTGCTTGCCGATTATCTGCTAGCGTTGGATGAGCAGGATGTGGCTATTCAGAATGCTGAGTTTGGTGGCATTGAACGCACTGCCATCATGCGCAGTAAAGCCAGGGTGGTAGATGACATGGTTCGTGAACTTAAGGCGTTTGTTACGGTAGTTTCTGATGGCAACACGGACATTATTCTCAGTTCGGGGTTTCGGCACACCAAGCCACGCCAAAGCATGGGCGATATGCCTAAGGTGGAAGGGGTAAAACGGTTTGCCACGGATATAAGCGGTCAACTAAAACTGAATTGGAATCCGGTAAAGAATGTCGGGTTTTATGAGGTGCAGGTACGCCCCTTAGAAGATGCTGAGAATGGCAAAATAATCAATCCAGAAAGTGCGATTGCCAACGCAGATAGTGGCATTGACGATAACTGGGTAAAATACAGTTCGAGTTCATCTCGTATTGTAATAGATGGCCTAAAGCCGCTTATATACCACGGTATTAGAGTGCGCGCTAGGGCACCAAAGGTTTTGGCCCGTATTCAGACATACTGGTTGTGCTGGTAACCTAGACTTAGGCTGCGAATTCTAAACTATACGCAGTTTATGTATGTTGTTCAATCGCAGCTTAGCACCCTGTCTCGTATTGCCGAGATGGGGTGTTTTTCGTTCTAATAATTACTCCTTCAAAACCATGTCAATACAAACAACTGCTGCAAGTATTAATAATCTGATGGCACTGTTATGAGGTACTTTCTCGTTAATATCCAACATGTAATTATCTGCTGAGGTAAACAGTTCTTTTCCAACTCCAGCCCATTTTTTACTCACATGAGCAAATTCAAATCCATCTTTAGAGAAGTTGAAATCCCAGCTTGTCCATTTGCCTTTGAGGGTACACAGAACACGGTCATTGGCATCTAGGACATCAAATTTTCCACCTATGGAGAAAAATTTCTGCTTGAATTTGCCAACCAATTGTTCGTTTTCGTCAAACACTTCTACAGTGGATACGAAGAAAGAAACACCCCGTTTTACATTCAGCACTTTTTCTCCTGTAGCGGTCTTAATCTCTACATTGAATGGAGTCATTCTTTTGTAATCCGTAAACCTCAATACCTTAGTAAAAAAGCCAAGTTTTTCCTCACGACAATTCATGATTACTTGCCGGCTCTCTGGGTCGTGTATGTCATAATTGTTTGCAGCCTTAAACACGCCAACATGTTCTTTGACAAAGAAGAGGTTACGATTTATTATATCGTTCATGAAAAGAGGGGTAACTATTGGATTATGAAATAGGTGGCTTATGTTGCATCGAAAAGAAGAAACCAGAAAGGTTGCGTATTAACGCAGCTGGAAGTGCCCAACATAAGCAGGGGCAATATCTTCACCGCTCATCAACCAATCCATGGTCATTTTGCGAGGAACCTTAACGGTTTCTACACGGTGGAAGGTTCCGAACACCCTATCCCAAATACGGGTGGTTACGCCATGATTGAGTTTAGGTTGATGAAAATGATGATAGAAATGATGCTTCCGAAGTACAATGAAGATCTTAGCCACAGGATCTTTTCGATGATACCGGGTGTGTGCATATTCGTATAGCCCATACATTCCCATCAAACCAATAACAAAAGCAAAAGCGCTTGTCCAGGCGATAAGCAGACTTAGCATAACGAAAAGCGATACAGCCACGATGGTAGCTGCGGCTACCTTTTTGTAAGCAGGAGCGAAGTAATGCACCTTTTGATGATGCAGCGAATGTTCAGCCTTAAAGAAGTTTTTGCCTTTGTGTTCGTGACCAAGAAAACGGTGTAGCATGTACTCCATGAAGGTCCATAAAGCGACACCGCTGAAAAATGAAATAAGAAACATTAGAAATAGGGGTTTTAATTAGTAGGTATAAGTATAGCTAAAATTAAGGCTCGATTTTAGGGCCTATTGATAAATTCCGTTAAAATATTGGCCAATTCTGTGCCTTGGTCTTCTTGGCTAAAATGCCCAGCATGAATGTGAGAATGAGGTTGGCCTTTTGCTCCTGGCACAACTTGAATAAAGAACTTTTCGGCTCCGCGCATTATCGGGTCTGAATCGCCAAAAACGGTTAAAAATGGTTTTTTCCATTGCATCAGTTTACCCCAAGCAGCTTGATTGTTTGCAGATTCGGGGTTCTCAGATGTAATAGGAACTAATGAAGGAAATATTCGTGCACCAGCTTTGTATTCTTCAGAAGGAAAAGGTGCATTGTAAGCGGCAATTTCTTCGTCACTCAATCCGAATACGGTTCCCTTACTTACCACCTTACCAATATCGAATTTGGGAGAACTTTTGGAGAATTCTAACCATTGCAAAAAGCTTTCTGGCATTTCCACATTTCCAATGGGTAATGCCGTATTGGAAGCCATTATTCGCTCAAAACGCTCGTCCATTTCTGCGGCAATACGAAGACCAATCAGTCCGCCCCAATCTTGGCAAAAAAGAGAAATTCCTGTTAGCTCAAGTTTTTGGATGAAGGTCTTTACCCAATCAATATGTTTTTGATAGGTGTAATCTGATTGCTCGGTTGGTTTATCAGATTTCCCAAAACCAATTAAGTCTGGGGCGATAACCCGAAAGCCTGCATCGGCTAAAATTGGAATCATCTTGCGGTACAAATACGACCAACTTGGTTCTCCATGAAGGAGCAAGACCACCTTTCCTGCTTTATCGCCTTCATCTAAATAATGAAGACGTAAACCTTCTTCAACCTCTAGATAATTCGGCTTAAAAGGGTAGTCTGGAAGGTTTTGAAATCGTTCTTCTGGCGTGCGTATTACTTTCATTTTTAGATGTATTTATTGTATTACAAAATCAGGCCAACCACTCATGTACTTTATGAATGCTTCTCCTAAACCTTCTTTCCGAAGATGTTCTTTAGAAATAGGTGTTTCGGCCGGTATGAAAGTAGGGTTTTCCATAACCTGAGTTGGGAAATCGTGATGGAGGATGCCCGCTCGGCCTATGCTAACGAAATCAACACCAGCATCAAGAATCTGCTGAACATTTTGGCCTGTTCTTATTTTGCCTGCCACGGTCAGTTTTACGTTTCCATAATCTAAATCGGTGAAATGTTGGAGCAACGTTTTGTCTTGATGCTGTTCTTCTTCTGGCATCTTGAAACAATCCCAAAGCGAAACATCCAAAAAGTCAATCTTGTCTTCCTTAATAAACCGCTCGCAGATGGCTTTCGCTTCAGATAGTTCCATCCCAAAACGTTCTGGCGATAGCCTAACGCCAACAAGGAATTCTTTGCCACAAGCGTTTCTAATTCCATCAACAATTTCAAACAGAAGTCGCGCACGGTTTTCTAACGAACCACCGTATTCATCCGTTCGCTTATTAACTGCTTTGCTCAGAAATTGAGCTACAATGTAGCCGTGTGCCCCGTGTACTTCAATGCCGTCATAACCACATTTCTTAGCACGAATGGCTGCCGCAATAAAATCATCGCGCAGCTGATGTATTTCCGCTAAGGAAAGGCTTCGAGCTCCATGTTTCTCACTATCAGATGGACAAACGGGTGCTTCACCGATCAACTCTTTCGGAGAGCGCATACCTGCATGATGTAGTTGAATAACGGCAAGGCTTCCATGTTCCTTAATGCTTGCAGTCAACCGTTTATGACCGTCCATCAAATCATCCGAAAAGATGCCCAACTGCCCCGGAAAACCTTTTCCAATTTCTTGAACGTGAGAAGCACAGGTCATTACCAATCCGAATTGTCCTTTGGCGCGCATGGTTAGCCAATGCAACTCATCATCGGACAATTGGCCGTCTTCATGGCTTTGGCAATTGGTCATAGGGGCCAGCATGAAACGGTTTTTCATACTTAATCCGCAAGCGAATGAAATAGGCGAGTCTGTTTTTACAATCATAGTTCTAATACATGGTGTTGTTATGAGCCGACTTCTCTGGAATCTGCTGCATGGCATCCCAATGCTCAACGATTTTACCATTGTCATCAAACCGAAAGAAATCCATGGTCACATATTGCTCGTTATCTGGCCACGTTTGGTGCGTATGCAACGCAACCAAATATCCTTCTGCCACAGCGCGTACAAACTCGATGCTTTTTACTGGATATTCACGCTGCATCCGATTGAAATAGTCTATAAACGGCTGTGGGCCATCTGCCACCATTGGGTTGTGCTGAATGTATTCTGAGCCAACGTAAAGTTCAACTGCTTTTGTGGGATTTCCCTCGTACGCCATGCGATAAAAGGCGATGGCGTTTTCTTTATTCTTTTCTATGCTCATGTTATTGAATTTAAAACTCCTCAATGACGGTTTTGTTTATTCTACTGCCAATAATAACAGCCCATTCGCAAGTATAAACTGATTTTGTACGGTTCCATAATCTTCCATAAGTATTTGATTAGATTTCATTTTTCAAATTAGCAACTAAAATGACGAAGGGAGTTAAAGCACAGATTTCAGAATTTGCAGAAACACCGCTAGATGGCGTAGAGCAATTCTTATCCATCGTAGAGCAAGCAATTCCAGATACGAATGAACTTGGCGATGACGATGTGTTGATAGCCGTTAAAAGCTCATCAATTGGATGGGTTGATTTGATGATGACGAGTGGCCAATACCAGCACCAACCACCGCTTCCTTACACGCCCGGTTTAGAGTATTCGGGCGTTGTGCAATGGAAAGGCAAAAACGTAACGAATTTCAACGCTGGCGATGAGGTACTCGTAGATGGATCTAAAACGGGACCACGTTCTCCAGGGAAGTATCAACGATATGGCGGTTTTGCGAGTTATGCAGTTGCTCCAAAGGATGCGATAATTCTTATTCCTGAGAAACTCAATTTTGATCAGGCATGTAATCTGTTGGGAAGTTACGAGACGGCTTATTACTGTTTAATAACAAGCGGTCAATTGCAAGCGGGTGAGACCGTTCTTATTCACGGTGCATCGGGTGCTACGGGAATGGCTGCTGTTCACGTTGCTAAATTAGTTGGAGCCACAGTTATTGCCACAGGACGGTCGGATGAAAAGCTGGCTATTGTAAAAGCCCAAGGTGCCGACCATGTGATAAACACCAAGGCAACTGATCCTGAAGAAAAATGCAGCAAGTTTAGAACAGAAGTGAAAGCTCTAACGGATGGGAAAGGTGTTGATGTGGTTTATGATGGAGTAGGAGGAGCGGTTTCTGAAGAGAGTTTACGCTGCGTAAAGTTTGGCGCACGCTTTCTTATTGTGGGCTGGGCATCCACTCCTTTCGTGGCAAAAGGAAAAGGACAAAGAGGAGCTCCAAATGCTAATCGATTACCTACCAATCTGATATTGATAAAGGGACTGAAAGTCTTGGGAAGCCCAATGGTTATTGCCACGCAAAACAATCCAAGCATTCGCACGCAACGGCTTGCCGATATTTTCAAATGGGTGGAAGAAGGCAAGATTACACCTTACGTATCTCACACATTTGCTTTAGCCGATGTGAAAGAGGCAATGCGCGCCAAATGGAACGGGGAAATTATTGGCGGAGCGGCTATCCGACCATAGGCTACTTCTCTGCCCAAATGGCTAATTCGTTCCCAGATGGGTCCGAAAAATGAAACCGTTTGCCACCAGGGAAAGAGAAAATGTCTTTGGTAATCTTTCCACCAGTTTTAAGAATTGAGCTCTTAATTTCTTCCAAGTTCTCATGATACAGAACCACCAAAGCACCGTTTACAATTTTCTTGTCAGTTTTCTCAAAACCACCTTGCAGACCGCTGTCTGAAAATGCCACGTAATCTGGACCGTAATCTGTGAAAGACCATCCGAAGCAAGTGGAGTAGAAGGTCTTTATTTCTTCTAGGTTCTTGGCGTTGAGCTCTATGTAATTGATGTGGTTGTTGGTCATTGGTTTCAGCTTTTAAAATCTTTGAAATCCTTAGAAGGGTCGTAATCGTTGTTTGTTTTGAGTGAATGTAGTTCACTTCGTAGATCTTTTGAGCGAATTAGTGGGAACATTAGCTGTACATACCAAGGTTCATTCATCTTGTTCCAAGCACCAAATTTGGTTGGATACACACGAGTAATCTTGGCAGAGCCGAAAATCATATCCCATATAAAAAGCAGGTTTCCGTAGTTCCCATTCGGATGTGAAACGCCATCTTCTGCCGTAAGCCCATGATGTGCAAAATGTGTGCAAGGCGTAGAAATGGTTCTTTCAACTATCCACGCTAGTGGGCTTAAAACCTTGTATCGATAGAGAAATCTGTCCCAGCGCGTTTCACTATGCGCTAACAGAATGATGCACAGTTTAACTGGAATGTAAATGAGATAAGCGTAGGTCATTCCAAGGAAAACCAAAATGGCCGAGAGCCAGATTCCCGGCATCATGGCGTAATACAGAACTGCATTTCTGTATGTGACCAGAATCCCCATTTCTTGCACTACGTGGTGTGGTCTGTGCAATTTCCACATGGTGGGGTTTACGTGCGACCAGCGGTGCCACCAATATTGCGTCATATCATCAAACACAAGCAGGGCTACAAAATGCCACCAAATGGAAATATGCGCCAACTGGTTTTCCATTGCAGGAACCCATTGCTGTAACGCCCAAATAACGAATAGAAATATGCCTGGCTGAACAAGCGTAGGAAGCGTGAACAGACTTACCAACTCAATGGTAAAATCGTTTTTGGTGCGCTTGTCGTTAAAGTAGAGACCGCCCAAAGCTTCCAATACACCAAGCACCAGCATTACGGCTGCAACTACAAGTTTACTTATGTGTTCGTCTGTCATGATGGTTAGTTTTTAAACAACAATTGCTGGCGGAATTTTCGGAAGAATTTGATCATTGTTCAATCTCAGTATTTATACGCTCAATCAAGGCATCCATTTCTGGAATAAAGTCTTCGATACTGTGTATAGAGTTGCTCGCACGCCATTCAATATGTCCAAGTAGATTAAGAAATGCTGGTTTTTGAAGGAGGTCTTCAGACATGACTCCAAGAGACAGGCTGTTGTTATCGTCAACATAGCTTTCGCCCAAAAAAGAAAGCAGCGTTTCTACATTGGGTCGGTAGTTTCGTGTATTGTGCTCCATTTTGTTCTCAAAAACGGGTAACCGAAAGTCGTAGAAATTGATGAGGTGGTTTCGAAGACTGTCGTTAGAAATACGGTCTATTCCTGAGGATTTCAACGCCCCGTATATTCCACTATTGAATTGAAAATACCTTCCTGTATTTAATACCCATAATCGCTGATACAAACTGTCATGAAACAGGACATGGTTTCCGCTTAGGCTCACAAAATAATCGACCGTTGTTTTTAGTTTGATATAAGCGGCCTTATGCTCTAGGAGATTTAACTTATCTGTCTCTAATCCTTTCACAATTTCGGTTAGCATTTTCACCTCATAAGCATGGTCTTTTTGGGCTTCGTTCCAATTGTTGATCTGCAAGGCAATGAGGATTCCTACAACCACCAGCACAATCTCGCCAAGGGCATAGATGAGGTATTGGGTGAATTTGTTTTCAGCCACTAATCGCTGACGGATTTTTCGGAAGAATTTGATCATGCCGTTAAACTAGATTTTCTAAACCACAAACGCCAAAAGCACTCGTCAAGATGCGCGGTATTCGCTAATTTCAAACAAATGACCATCTGGGTCTCTGAAAAAGCACCGTGTTTCTCCACCATTTACAACGGGAGGTGTTAGGAATTCTGCACCTCTGTTTTTCAATATTTCGTAGGAACGAACACAGTCTTTTACTCGAATGGTGTATGAGTGACTGACGGCATCTTTATCTGGAATAGGCACGAAATGCGTATTCGGTTTGTCTGTGGTAGGACCGCCAGGTGTTACAAGCAATATCCAATTTCCGAGGAACTCTAATACCAACGAGTCTCCTCCGTATTCACGAAATATATCTGCACCCAAAACATCAACATAGAAAGCTTTTGACCTAGCCATTTCCGATACCACGAGTATGGTGGTTAATGCCGAATCCTCAAATGGATTATTCTGATTGTTGGTCATTCAAAAGGATGTAATTGATGCGGTTACTTGGCATTTCTGTAAAAATAGGTGATAAGGATGCTACAAGCGCCAATGCCTATAGCGGTAACAGAATCGAGCTTCATGACCTCCATCAGGATTTGGTCAAAAACATTGCTTTAAGTTCGTGTGCGAAGTATGCTCCTTAATAAAAAGCCATACTATGAAACGAATAATCCTAACATTCTTTGCTATAGCAGCAATAGCTCTTACAACATTTGGTCAAGCACCCGAAGGGTTCAAGTATCAGGCAGTAGTTAGAGATAACAGCGGTATCATCATAGCTAATCAAAATGTAGGCGTGCAAATGACGGTGCAGCAAGGAAACATTGGCGGCACCGCTGTTTACCAAGAGACGTTTTTGCCTACTACCAATGCATTCGGATTGGTGAACCTTGAAATAGGAACAGGGACAACTACAGATGATTTTACAAGCATAGACTGGTCTGCTGGGCCTTACTTTATAGAAACAGCGATAGATGCAGCGGGCGGAACAAGTTATGTGGTAGTGGGTACCAGTCAATTAATGAGTGTTCCTTATGCTTTATATGCAAAAACTTCGGGAAGTTCAACTCCTGGCCCTCAAGGCCCAGCAGGCAATGATGGCGCAGTTGGAGCAACAGGCCCGCAAGGCTTAACGGGTAATGACGGAGCAACGGGATCACAGGGACCAACTGGTGCAGATGGGCAAGGTGGTTTAACACAGGCAGGGACAGGTATAACTGTTACGGGTGCAGGTGGAGTTGGTGATCCTTATATTGTAAGTACAACAAGTACCAGCTACGACATTAACCTTCATGTTGCCCTCAAAAACACCATCATCACCCAATAGGACAAGTTCGGTGGAAACGATTTTTCCTGTCAATGAATCATCAAATGGAATGCGCACACGCAGGTAATTGTCGGTATAGCCGAACATGAATCCGTCTTTGTTCTCATGTTCAAAGAGAACAGGTCTTGTTGTTCCCGCAAATGGTTCATAGAACGACCGTTTCTTCTTCTCGCTCAGAATGGTGAGCATTTTATTTCGTTTTCTCCGTTCAGGAACGGGAACAACCTCATCTTTTACCCTTACAGCAGTTGTGTTTGGCCGTTCTGAGTAGGTGAACACATGCAGATAGGAAATGGGCAGTTCGTTCAGAAACGCGTATGTTTTCAAAAATTCCTGCTCCGTTTCGCCCGGATGACCAACGATCACATCCACACCGATACAAGCATGAGGCATCAGTTCCTTTATGGTTTCAATCCTACTACGGTAAAGGGAAGAATCATAGCGTCTGCGCATCTTTTCAAGCATTTCATCAGAACCACTTTGTAATGGAATGTGAAAATGCGGCACAAACCGCTGCGATGAGGCGCAAAAACGAATGATTTCATCACTCAATAGATTCGGCTCAATGGAAGAAATTCGGAACCGTTCTACATCTCCTTCCAATTCGTCTAATTGCTGAATGAGCTGATGGAAATTCTCGTCCGTTCCAGAACCGAAATCACCGATGTTCACTCCCGTCAGCACAATTTCCTTCACACCGGTTGCCATGGCCTCCTTGGTGGAAATGATGCTGTTGGCGATGGTTTCACTTCTACTTCGTCCGCGTGCCAAAGGAATGGTGCAGAACGAGCAGAAGTAATCACACCCGTCCTGCAATTTCAGGAATGTGCGGGTTCTGTCGTTGGATGAGAATCCGGGAATGAACTCCTTCACATCCTTTATCTCGCAGCTGTGAACTCCCGCTTCGGGAAGTTTGTCCAGATTTTCCAAGTACCCCGCAATGTTGAACTTCTCGTTTGCGCCAAGCACAATATCAACACCTTCAATAGCGGCTATTTCCTTTGGTTTCAATTGCGCATAGCAGCCAATCACAGCCACAAAGGCATTCGGATTCATCTTCAGCGCCTGCCTCACGATATTCCGGCACGTGGCATCCGCCTGATCTGTAACAGAACAGGTATTGATGATATATACGTTTGCGGATTCCTTGAAATCAACACGTTCGTAACCAGCGGCAATTAACTGCCGGGCTATTGTGCTTGTTTCAGAAAAATTTAGCTTACAGCCGAGTGTATGAAAGGCAACCGTTCTCATTCAGGCTGCAAAGGTATGGCTTCTATAATTCTAGGTAAGAACCACCTTCGTACAACCTCCAAAACGTTCGTTCAGGGTTGTTGGCTGGCTTAATTTTAAGCATATCACAATACTCATTGAATTTCTGAACAATGGTTTTGTTAGTGAAAGCTTCTTTTCCTACCACTTTAGTCAAGGCCTTATTTGCATCTTTGCTAACATACTCGGTATTGGCAGCATCATCTTTAAGGTTATTCCCTTTGTACGCGCATAATCGACCTGGAGCAAAGTGGTTTACGCCTTCAACTTTGTAAATCACTAGGGCATCACTGTTTGCAATCAGCGCACTCGCCAATTTCTTTTCATTAGCATCGGTTCCATTCAAGTACCCCTCCATCTTGTCGAGGTTCTCGATAATATCATTCGTTGTTCTTACAAATTTCATATAACGCAGTTAGTTATTAGATACAATGGTAAGGAAGAATTGTTCACTCAGAAAATGAGTTTCCCAAAAAACGTCAACACAGACACTATACAGCCAAACTTGAGATGCTGTTAACATCACCCGGTTGCACGTTCTCCAACGTAATTTTCCCAATTCGCACTCGTATTAATCGTAAGGTTGGAAACCCAACAGCTGCTGTCATTTTTCTTACCTGCCGGAATTTTCCTTCCGTAAGTGTGATGGAAACCCACGAAGTTGGTCCGTGCCTATCGTCACGAATTTTTTTGGAGCGTGCTGGGAGTGAAGATGGTTCGGACAAAGACACGACTTCACAAGGAAGCGTCAAATACTTTCCGCTTTCTATGCTGATTTCTATCCCCCTTTTTAGTCTCTCAATGGCTTCGGAATTAATTACTCCGTCCACCTGCGCATAATATTCCTTCTCAACCTTATTGCTGCGGATGTGCTCACTCACTTTCCCATCGGTTGTTAGTAGTAGCAAACCTTCGGAGGGTTCATCCAAACGACCGATTGCCATTGTGCCTTCGGGGAAATCAAAAAGGTCTCCGAGCATTTTCTTGTTCTTCCGCTTGGTTTGTTGAGATACAAACTGAGATACATAACCGTCAGGTTTATAGAGAACGAAATGTTGATGATTCATCAATCAGACCTTGCTGAACAGATAAAGCATTTCGGTTGCGACTTGCTTGCAACGTTCGTCATAAGTCGCTGTTTCTAACTCCGTACGGTCAGAAACTTTCGGGTCATCGTAAGTTATGCGTGCTCGAAATTCCGATCCAATTACAATCGGACAATTTTCATCCGCATCAGAACAAGTCATGATGGCGGCAAAACCTTTCTGCGGATTGGCCGAGTGATTAAACTTCTTCGAGAAGCAATCCAATGCGCCCGATTCTTCCGAAAACCGAACAGTATAACGCGGGTTTGTTCCAACCGTTCCGTCAATTACAAATCCAGCCCGTCTAATAGCATCTACAGCACGTTTACTGAACGCTGTTTCTTCGGTTCCGCCAGAGTAGGTGTGCACGTTTTTAATTCCGTAGAATCCTGCGGCAACCGCAGCCCAAATTTGTCCGAATTGGCTTCTGCGCGAGTTATGTGTGCAAATGAATGTGATGTTGATTGCTTCTCCTCTCTCAAGTTTTTGTTTGATGTAGCTGGCAACTTCTTCCAGTTCCTTCTTTCTTTCTGACGGAATTGTCTTGAATTCTCTAACACAACTGAGAACGTAAATATGAATGTCCTGTAAAAGAGAAATGGGTTTATCTACTCTCGGTGTTGGCTTTGGAGTGGGGGACATTTGCGCTTTTTGCTGTGCGTAAAGCTGCTGTCTCTCAATAGAACGCATCTGGCTTTTTGGCAATTGAATAAGAAGTAAGTAAGGAATCAACAGGAGGAATACTGCGGTGATGGAACCAAAAAGCAGCAACATTACAATTCCAGCTTCTAGCAAACCGGCCATTCCCGAAAACGCATCCATATTTGATGAGTTTAGGTTGAACAATCCGCCAACAGCAACGCCAAAAAACATGAGTATCAAGAAAATAAATGGGAGAATTGTGATTAATCCAAAGTATCCCCAATTCACCTTTATCATGTATTTCCACATGAACCAATTTTCAGGAAACATGGTCGGTTTATTCGCTTCAATCGTTCTAGAATAAATCCACTTCCCTAATCCCACGGCAGGAAAAACAAGCAGCAAAGCGATGTTCAACGGCTTCATTCTCCCTTTACTCTGAATAAGATGGAAAACGGAGACAAAAATTCCTACGAGAAAATTGTAAGCGAAATAGGAAAGAAGGATTTCGGTCATTCGATTGAAACTGCGAATACAAATAACAACACTTTGCCCCACATAAAGAAGTGAGGTCAAAGTATTGTTCAATTGAATTTAGCAACACCCACTAGCAGGGTCGCAGCAAGTTTCTTCCTTTTTAACAGGTTCAACCACCATTGCAGGAGAACAACAGGCATCTGCAGTACCATTATACTTCGGGTCATTCCATTCAACATCTTCATGAACATAATAGACTTCCCAACGATACCCGTCTGGATCCGTCACCCAAAATTTATCTTGCTTAGCATAACAACAACTGGTTCCCGTTTCTTCTAGCGTATTCATATCAAACTCTTTTATGGCTTCAAGTCGCAGGTTCAATTCTTCCACCGTTCCTACTTGGAAACCAAGGTGGCCGAACAGCGGTTGTACTTCTGTTTCGTTCTCTACGAATGAGATTATTAGGTTCGGGTTTTCTAATTCAAATTTGGCGTAACCAGGACGTTTTTTAGATGCGTCTAATCCAAAGAATTTTTGATAAAAGTCTGTGGTTGCGTTCACGTCCTTTACGTATAAACTGACGTGCATTCGTGGAAATTCTGATGTTTTCATAATTGTTATTTTATCGGGTTATTACGATTAAGTTTTTCAAATTTTTTTAGCAGCAGGAATTTGATTGGCAACAATTCTCAAGCAGGTTTGCAAGCTGACCTTTAACGTTTTCCAGTCTTTGAGTGTCAAGACAGTAACACGTGCTTACACCGTCAACAGTTCCCTGAACCAATCCAGCTTCCTTCAGTGCTTTCAAGTGTTGCGAAACGGTAGCTTGGGCTAGTCCAATTTCATTGACAATGCTTCCACATACACAATTTTTTTGAGTTGATAGGTATTGCAAAATGGCAATCCGTGCAGGATGAGCCAATGCCTTAGCCATAGTGGCGAGATTGTTTTGTTGCTCTGTAAACCGATGCGTCTTCGTGATTCCCATTACATCGTAATATTACGATAAATAATGGAATCACACAACGAGGTTTATTTTATAGAGCCGAAATCAGGTATTTTAGCGCAATGTCGAACACATTTGACATTCCGAAATTGGCCGAGGCAGTTATTGGCGGTAACCGTGTTGCTTTGGCAAAGGCAATTACTTTGGTGGAAAGCACCAAAGAGGAACACTTGGATTTGGCTTCGAAACTGGTTTCCACCTGCTTATCGCATGCGGTTGAAAGCAAGCGTATTGGTATTACAGGTGTTCCGGGAGTTGGCAAAAGCACTTTTATTGAAGCCATCGGTTTACAATTAACCGCTTCTGGTCATAAGGTGGCGGTGTTGGCTGTTGATCCGAGCAGTGGTGTTTCACACGGAAGCATTTTGGGGGATAAAACGCGGATGGATAAGCTTTCTGCTGACGCGAATGCCTTTATCCGACCAACGCCATCAAGTGGTTCGTTGGGCGGTGTGGCACGCAAGACTCGAGAGACAATTATACTTTGCGAAGCTGCTGGATTTGACACGATTCTGATTGAAACGGTCGGAGTTGGACAGAGCGAAACGGCTGTACATTCTATGGTTGATATGTTCATTTTATTGGTGTTGGCCACCGCTGGAGACGAGTTGCAAGGAATCAAGCGTGGCATCATGGAAATGGCCGATTTAATCATAATCAATAAAGATGATGGCGAGAATGCGAGCTACACAAAACTGGCTCAAGCCACTTATCATCAGGCGCTACACATGTTCCAGGCCAAAGAAAGTGGCTTGACAGTTCCAGTGCTTTCTTGTTCAGCGCTGGATGGAAAAGGAATTGAAGAAATATTGAACTCTTCAGAAGACTATTTTAAGCATATTCGAGCGAATGGATTCCTTGAAAAGCAACGTGCGAATCAGAACGGATTTTGGTTGAAACAGGCGATAAACGAGGAGTTGACTCATCGTTTTTTTACTGAACCATCCACTAAAACTAGGTTGGAAAAACTGACTAGTGAAGTGAAAAGTGGAGACATAAGTCCATTTGCAGCAGCACGCGAACTTCTTAAGAATTGGGGCTACAAAAGCTGACGAGCTTCAACCTTTAGCATTTCAATGGCATCGGCCGTTGGAGATACGCCAACCTTGCTCAAAATTTCGAATAACACGGAACTAAACTGAACACTAGTGGAATTGTCGCCAACGTTTTTGGCGGCAAGCTCAATTAGCTGGTTTACGGCATTTTTGCTCTCAACCAGTTTATTCCATGCATCGCTAGAAACATATATCTGTTGTGTCAGGTTGTGCTCAAATTCATCTCGAATGGTCTTTTGAAGTTCGCGTTTGAAAACGGCTGAATTCATAGCAGGTTGGTGAACTCGCGGAACCATGTGGTTAGGTTCAATTCGTTCCAAAAAAAGGATGAGACGTTCGTAGGCTTGTAGTCTGGTGGTAATCACTCCTGTATTAGGGTTAACAGTATTTTTCGCAATGGCATTTGCTTGAATCAGAGCTATTTGCCGCTGTTCCTCTAAAAATGTTTTCAGTAGGAAATAGGCCGTGGCAAATACGATTCCAGATGGAACGGTGTATTTCAGTATTTCGAGGATGATGGAGACAACTTCGCTCATGGATTAAATTTGGTGTGAAATTACTTTTTCAACTCATTTCAATAGCTGGTTATCGCAAATAGAGCTATTGCTTTGCGCAGATTAGTCAATTATATCGGCAGATTTTCTACCTATAGATGTGCCAATTGCAACACCCATTCCGCCCAAGCGCACAGCACATGTAACGTTACCCGAAACTTGTTTAACAATGGCTTTTTTAGTTAACCCAACGCCCATTATTCCTGCCCACCGGTGCTCAACTTCGTAATCGGAAGATGGAAGGATTACAGATTTTAAAAGCTCATCGAGTTTATTCTGAATGAGGTTGGTAGTTGCTAAATTAGCAGTTGTTTCCCCTTCTACATCCAATTGTCTTCCGCCTCCAAAAAGAATTCTGTTTCCCACGTTTCGGAAATAGTAAAACCCTTCATCAAGATGGAAAGTGCCATTCAGTTTCAGATTTTTAATTGGTGAGGTAATAAGAACTTGAGCTCGGGCCGGTTTTACATCAAGTTGGGGTAGGAGCGAAGAAGCAAACCCATTGGTAGCGATGTGTAACTTCTTGCATTTTAGAGCAACTCCATTTTGCAAGTTCACCTCTACTCCTGAATTGATTTCTGCGATTTCAGAAACTTCCATCCCATTTAGAATGGTGATGTCCAGTTGAGATGCAATGCTAATGAGTCGATTCATCATTTTTCCTGTGTCCAGCGAACCCTCATGCTTATTTAAAACTAAATGATTTACACAGGAAAAGCCAAAAGCATCAATCTTGTCGTCAACAATGGAATAGGTTTCAGCCAATCCAACCCTGTTATTAAGCTCCTTATTTGCCAATGGCAAAAAGGCTATACACTTTTCGAAAAGCTCTAGGTCAGATTTCATGAAAACCTCAAAACCACCACACGGTTTATAATCAAGATGGAGGTCTCCGACTAGGGATCTCAATTCGCTCAACCCGTTCAGTCGCTCCTGAATTAATTCGAAAACTTCATATTCAGTAGACGTTTTCATGTCGGAAAGAATTTCACTGAGGCTACCAAAACAAGCGAAACCCGCATTTTTCGTACTAGCTCCTGATGGTAATAACCCTTTTTCTAAGACCAGAACCTTGGCTTTCGGGTTCTTTTTTTTGTAGAAAATGGCCGAGGTTAGTCCCACAATCCCACTTCCAACAACTACAAGATCATTATTTTGCAGATACTGCTTAATTTCCCAAAAACTGATATGAGGTGGATAGACCATCTTTTTTGAACTTAAACTGAACGAGGATTAACTTCGTCAAAAGTGAAACAAAAAGTCCAAATTCGGGTAGTATATCAGTTAAGCGCAAAACTGTGCAATAGATGATGTTAAGAAGATTGATAAAACTGGCGGTTTCTGTTGTAGTAGCAATTAGCCTTTTCTGTACAAATTTTTCTGCCGAAGCCCAAAATTCGGGGCTTGACGTTACGGGTTCTGTCAAAGAAGGCTGGAAAGGTCTAGATGGAACCAAGCTTACACTTTACAAGAACGGGTCGGTCGATAAAACGTTTACCACTTCGGCAAACGGAAAGTTCAAATTCTTTTTTGAACCGAATGCCGCTTACATGATGGATGTAAGCAAGCCAGGTTATGTGACTAAAAAAATTGAGTTCAATACAGAGGTTCCCGCTGATATTCCCATGATTTGGGACTTTGATTTCATTGTCGAACTGTTTCAAGATCAGTCTGGTCTTAACAAAGCCATATTTTCTAATCCAGTTGCCAAGGTTCATTATAGCGCACAGCACAACGAGTTCGACTATGACTTGGATTATTCCATGGAGTTTCAAAAGCAAGAAGAGGAAATTTTTGCTGAACTGGAGCAACTGAATGAGGAGAAATACAAGGAGGAAGAACTTCTGCGTAAAGAGGCTGAGAGACTAGCTAAAGAACAATCCAAGCAAATGGCTGCCGCTCAAAAGGCAGAAGCGGAAACGGAGAAGAAGCGTTTGGCCGAAGAGGAAAAGCTGCGGAAAGAAGCCAAGGCTGAGCAGGCTATGAAAGCTAAAGAAGCAGAAGAAGAGGCAAAACGACTAGTAGCCGAGCAAAAAGCTAAAGCCGAGGAAGTACAGAAAGAAAAAGAAAGCGAATATGCCTCGTTGGTAGCAGCGGCAGATAATTTGGCTAAAGAGGAGCGTTACTCCGATGCGAAAGCCAAATATGATGAAGCTGCACGAATATTTCCTGACAAAAACGAATTGACTGGAAAGATTGCTGGAATGGAGCAAGCTATGGCTAAGGTTAAAGTGGAGCAAGAACAAAGAGCTAAAAGAAAGACACAGTTTGATGATATGATGGCTCAGGCAGAAGAACTGGAAGCCAAGGAGAAATTTGAGGCGGCCATCAATCTATACGAGACTGCTGCAGATTTGAATCCTGATTCTGAGATGCCCATATTTAAGATGAATGAGCTCACCAAAAAAATCAACGAGCTTGTTAGAATTGAACAGGAAAAACGACTAAAGCAAGAACAGTTTGATGTATTAATGGCTAATGCTAGAAAAGCAGAAGCGACAAAAGACTATGGTAATGCGAAGAAAATTTTCACACAAGCTTCTGAACTTATTCCAGATGTAGCGGAACCCAAAGTGCGCATTAAAGCCATTGATGAAATATTAGCAAAACAAGCAGAACAATTCAAAAAAGAAGAAGAACTCAATACTCAAATAGCGGAGCTTATTGCTGCTGGCGATGAACTTATTTCTTCGCAAAACCTAGATGGTGCAAAAGCCAAATATTCCGAAGCATTATCGTTAAAATCAGAGAATAAAGAGGTAATAGAAAAACTAGCTCAAGTTGAAAATTTGATTCAGGATGCTGCAAAGAAGGTGGCAGAGTTGGCGCAACTGCAGCAACAATTTGCTACACTACTTTCTGAGGGAGGAGAATTGCAATCGGTATCAGAGTTTGAAAAAGCCGAGGCAAAGTTCAAAGCTGCGCTTAAATTGAATGTTGACAATAAAACCGCGGAGCAACGAATTGCTGCCATTGCAAAACAATTAGAAGAAATTGCCAAAAAGAAGAAAGAACAAGAACAATACAATTCACACATTCAGAAGGGGCTGGCATTCTTGGAAAAGGAGCAGTTTGACCATGCTGAAGTAGAATTCAAGACAGCCGCTGCCATTCAACCCGATTCTGATGAGCCGAAAAAGCACATTGCTACAATTGAACTGAAGAAGCAGGAAATAGCCGCGGCAGAAGCAGAAAGAAAAAAGAATGAAGAGGCATTTGCTCGTATCATGGAATCTGCCGATGATTTGTACAGACAAAAAGATTACGAAGGAGCGAAAACCAATTACCTCACGGCTCAGGCCATTAAGGGAGATAATAAATTAATAGCCAAGCGCCTAAAAGAAATCAACCGTGAGTTAGAAGAAGCTGCTGAAAAGGAGCTGCAGCGGTTGGCAAAGGAGGAAGATGAGCGGAAAGCTGCCGTGGAGTTGGCAAAGTTTGAAGAAGAAATGCGGGTAGCAGCCGAAGCGCAGCTTAAAGCAGAGGCTAAACGGAAACTTGAAGAAGAGGAAAAGCAAAAGCGGGAAGAGGTTGCAGCCGAAGCAAAGCGTTTGCAGGAAATAGCGGCTAAGGAGGCCGAAGAAGCTGAAAAAGCACGTATTGCTGAGGAACAGCGACAAAAAGATGAAGCAGAGCGTTTGGCCAAAGAGGAGCTTAAAAGACAAGAGGAGCTTGCAAAGGCTGAGGCACAAGAGGAAGAGAGGCTGCGAATGGAAGCTGAAAATGAAGCTGCTTTATTAGCTGAAAAAGCGGCTAAAGAGGCTGCCGAAAAGGAGAAAGCCCGAATTGAGAAAGAGAATAAGAAGAAAGCCGAGGCAGAACAATTAGCAAAGCTTGCGGCACAAGAACAGGCAGAACTGGCAAAGGCGAAAGCCGCTGAGGAAAAACGACTTGCTGAAGAGCTAAAGCAGCAGGAAGCGGAAGCTGCAAAAGCCGAGGCAGCTAGATTGGCGGAAGAAAAAAGGTTGAAAGCAGAGGCTGAGAAGCTTGCGAGAGAAGAAGAAAAGAATCAGGCACTACTCGCCAAGGCAAAAGCTCAAGAAGAAAAACGCCAATTAGAGGAAGCAGAAAAGGAAGCCCAGCGTTTGGCTGAACTGGCTATTAAGGAATCTGAAGCGGCTGAAAAGGCACGTATTGCTGAACAGAAGCGTCTTGAGACAGAGAAAAAAGAACGAGTTGCAGCGGAGGCCAAAGCTAAGCTAGAAGAAGAGAAGCACTTACAGGAAGAAGCGGAATTGGCGGCTGTAGCTAAGGCAAAGCAAGAAGCAGACTTGGCCAAGGCCAGAGCGGAAGAAGAAAAGAGAAAGGCTAAAGAAGAAAAGGAGTTAGCAAAACTAAATGCAGCGCAGGCTAAAATTGAGCAGACCAGGTTAGCGGAAGAAAGGAAAGCTAAAGAAGAAACAGAAAAAGAAGCTAAGCGTGTAGCGGAGCAAGCATCCAAATTAGAAGCAGAAAGAGAGAAGAACCGATTGGCAGAGTTCGAACGCTTACAACAAGAGGCGCAAGACAGACTGGAAGCTGAAGAACAATTCAGACTTGCAGAAGAAGTGCGATTACAAGAAGAGGAGAGATTAAAAGCGGAAGAGGAAGCAAGAAAACAAGCTGAATTGGCGCTTGCCAAAGCTGAGGAAGACCGACTAAAAGCTGAAGAGCAGACAAGATTGAACGCTGAACAAAAGCGCACACTAGCGGAGGAAGCAGCCAAGTTGGCAAAAGAGGAAGAGGAAAAGAGGCTTGCGGAAGTTCGCCAAGCCGAAGAAGAACGAAGGGCTTTGCTTGCCGAACAGCAAGAAATGGAAGCTGCCGCCCGTAAAAAATCTGAAGAAGAGGCAAAGGCGAAGGCGGAGGCTCAAAGGCTAAGAGAGTTGGAGGAGGAAAAATTGCTTGCTGCAGAGAAGCAAAGAGAAATTGAATTGGCCGAAGCAAAGCGTAAATCTGAAGAAGAGAAATTTCGTAAAGAAAAAGAAGCGGAAGAAAAAACTCGAGCAGAAGAGGCTAAGAAAGAGCGTTTAAGGCTGGCTGCAATTCAAGACTCTGTTGCTGAAATTGAAGCTGATATTCTAGCACAAGAAGCCGAAGCAATTCTTGAAAATGAAATGGCATCTCGCGAGGATAGAATGAAAGCCGAAATTGAGGGAAAGGTCAAGAAGGAAATGCAGTCGGAGTTTGAGGAGGAACTACGCCAAAATGAATTGGCTAATCAGGCCGAATTAGCTGCTGAGGCGGAGTTTGAGCGTGAGCAAGAATTGAAACAACGAAGGAAGGAACAAGAGCGTCAGCAGAAAATAGCCATGATGGAATCGCGCAAGCGGCAAGAGTTGGAAGCTTGGGAAGCACGCGAGGAAGAAACCGCTAGGAAACAGGAAGAAAGAGTGGCTGCCGAGAAAGCACGCGAAAAGAAACTAGAGCAAGAGCGTTTAGAGCATGAGGCGGAGATGGCACACAATGAAGAGGTAGCAAAAATTGCTGCGGAACGAAATGCGGAAAAGGCTGCTGATTTGGAACAGCGAAGATTGCGGGAAGAAGAGGAAAACGCCCGAAAGGCTGCTTTGGCAGCTGAATGGAACCAGATGCGGGAGGCTGCGGAGGCCGAGCGCAAGCAACAACAGCAAGAGGCTGATGAAGCGAAGATTGCTAAAGCCGCTGCGGAAAAGGCAGAATTGGAACGTCAGCGTGTGGAAGAGAAACAAAGGCGCGAGGATGAAATTGCTGAAGCGGGTCAGTTTGCAAAGAATCGTCATCAGCTGGATGAAAGAATGAGATTGGAGCGCGAACAAAAGAGGAACGAAGAGATTGCGCAGAAAGAAGAAAACTTCCGAAGTAAGAATGAGTTTGAGAAGAAAGCAAAAGAATTGGCCCAGGGTGCAGCCGATGCAAATAGAGACTCATATGAAGCAGAAGTTCGTGCTAAGCTAAAAGCCGAATATGAAGCAAAGCGTAAAGCTATTGCTGCGAAGAAAGCGGAGAAGCTGATGACAACCTTCGAAGAAAAACCGAATCAATTTCAGATGGATTTATCTGAACGTTATCCGATTGGTATCACCGAAGAGTCAGAAATAAAGACGAATCGTGAAATACAGCGACTGATAGTAAAGCGTAAAGAGGGTACCGCGAATCGGTATAGCCGCGTGAAATGGAATTGGGGTGGCGTTTATTACTTCAAGAATGATCAAAGTACCTCCAAGCAAATCTTCGATCAGGAAACTAAGTGGTAGTTAGGGGATGAATATCTTCTTCGTCCATTCTTGTTTATCATCTGATAATTTTACCAAATAGAGCCCCGGTTTCGTTGTTGCATGAATCAATTTAGTGTTCAGCGACTCGATAATTGAATTGATAATTTCTCGACCAGTAAGCTCAATCAAAGTCAATTTAACTCTTGAGTTTAGCACGTTTTTGACAACCAGCGTTCCATTATTTACCAAGACATCAACTTGGCTGAGTGAGTTTTTTACAATGCCAGTGGGATTGAGAACAATTTCAAATACTGTTGTATCTGCATCACATTCTGATTTCGCAATGTGGCTTACCTCAACGGTTCCTCCAATGCTGAAAGTGTGCTGCGGTGATTCTTGGTTGGATATGCTACCATCGCCAAAATCCCATTCATGCGAAGTCGCATTTTCTGATGAGCCATCAAAAATTATTGTCAATCCTGGACCGAAAGTGTAGGATGCGTTAGAGACAACATCAGCATGCCCGATATACCAATTGCTCAAACTATCCAGTACAATTTCTTCCGCTAATTGCTGCAAGTCTTCCGCATCCTGTTGGCCAATATTGGAATAATACGGGATGCCAACAGGGGATTTCTGGAAGATAGTTGCGTAAAAAACACATGCATTCAAATACGTACCCCACGCGCTAGGATGGCTACCATCACCCGAATACAAACCGCTCCAGAAGGAGTTGTTATCAACCGACATTTGATGCCAAGCAGCCCCGCATGGTGCAACTGTAGCATCATTATCGGAACCCATTTCTAAATAGCTTTGCCGTAGTCTTGCTTGCATTGTTTCGAAGGTGCAAAGAGGAGACCCTCCACAATTGGCTTGGTCTCCATCTTTTCTTCCCCAAGTCATGAAGAAAATGGGTTCGGAGCACTCGTAGTTTGATTTTATTGAATCAACCAAGGTTTCGGCAAAGGGATACGTTTGCCAGGCCACCTGAGAAGGTGGAAACGAAGGCATTTGACTCTGCTGTTGAAGCACTACAAAATCCCAATTTCGGCTTGCGATTTTATTCAATGTGCTTGCGTTGGTCGAATGTTGTTCAAATGAAAAACCACCTAGTGTACTCGACTCGTGATAAACAGAATCTCCTCCAGCAAGAGCAAGGCTTTTTAGTGTTCCCGGAAGGTCTGCTGTGTATATGTAGCTATTTCCGATAAAAAGAACCGAAGTCTGTTGAGCAATTGTGCTGAACGGAGCGAAGCCGAATAGGCATAAGAAAAGCATGTGCTTTTTCATGGCGGGAAATCGGTTTGAACTTTAGACGCGCCTAATCAGAAATGGAGGCGTGCTTTGGGGGTAACGGAGAAGTCAGCGAAGTCAGCATTTAAGTACTTGAAATAACCAACGATTCCAATCATGGCAGCGTTGTCTGTACAATATTCAAACATTGGAATATGAGATTGGATTCCATGTTTGTTTGCCAATTGTCGAAACCTATTGCGTAGTTGGGAGTTGGCAGAAACACCACCTGCCAAGGCAATGTCTTTCACGTTATGTGCTGAAATTGCTTTATCCAATTTAGAAAGGAGGTAACTTACCAAGTGGTTTTGATACGAAGCGCAGATGTCACTCAAATTCTCTGAAATGAACTCAGGATTTTTCTTCATTTCTTTTTGAAGGTGATACAGGAAAGATGTTTTTATTCCGCTAAAACTGAAGTCGAATTTTTCTGTTTTCGGGATTGCGTATTTGAATTTTGAAGCATCGCCACCTTTTGCCAGTTTGTCAATCATCGGGCCGCCTGGATAGCCAAGGTTGAGGATTTTTGCAGCCTTGTCAAAAGCTTCGCCAGCGGCATCATCAATTGTTTTGCCGATTACCTTCATTTTCAAAGGCTCTTCAATCAGCACAATTTGTGTATGACCACCGCTAACTGTCAAACAAAGAAAAGGAAATTCAGGAGCAGACCTTTCTTCATCCTCAATGAAATGTGCAAGAATGTGTGCTTTCATGTGGTCGACTGCGATGAGCGGAATTCTTAACGAAAGGGCAAAGGTTTTAGCAAATGAACCTCCAACCAACAGGCTTCCCAACAATCCTGGGCCTTCGGTGAATGCAATTGCGTCTAGATCTTCTTTAGCTATTTTGGCCTTTGCCAATGCACGTTCAACAACCGGAACAATATTTTTCTGGTGCTCGCGCGAAGCCAGTTCAGGCACAACACCTCCAAATTGGCGGTGCACATCCTGATTAGCAACGATGTTCGATAGTACTACGTTTCCTCGGAGCACTGCAGCTGAGGTATCATCACAAGAAGATTCAATAGCGAGAATGAGCGGAGAACGAACCTCGGTATTGTTATTGGTTACTTTTGCCGACAAGGGTTTCTGAGGACGATGATTTTCAAAAGTATCAAAAAAGCATTCGCCTGGTTTTCCATTCTGTTTGGGCTTCTCGCGCTGCTGATTGGAGGTGGTTACGTAGCACTCAGAAGTTCTAGAGTGCAGACAAAAGTCACGCAATATATTGCAGAGTACTTGTCCGGTGAATTGAAGACTGAAGTATCTGTACAGGGTGTTGATGTCGGATTCTTTAATCGACTTATTCTTGAAGGTCTTTATGTCCAAGATTTGAAAGGTGACACGCTCGCTTATTTGGGCAATCTTCACCTAGGACTGAAATCGTTCAGTATTGATAAAAATCAAATTTACCTAGATAAGGTTCGGTTGGATAATGTGAAATTATACCTCCATAAATATGAAGGAGATGAAAAGCTAAGTATTCAATTTCTCATCGATTATTTCGTTGCTCCAAAAGACACTACTGCTCGAAAGTCTTGGGATATTCGTTCGAACGCATTGGAGCTTAGAAACGCTTCATTTCAGCTTCGTAATCACTATTCGGATGCCACCAGTATCGGAATTGATTATAAGGATTTGGATGTTAGAAAAATTAACCTTTTGATAGACGGAATTCGCATTGATGTTGATACGATTTATGGAAACGTAAAACGACTGAACTGCTACGAAAACCGTGGTTTTTATCTCAAAAGTTTTAAAGGAAATGCGAAGGTTAGCCCTGCTGAGTTAAAGGTAGAAGGACTATCCCTCCAAACTGCTTCGAGTGATTTGAATCTCGACCTTCATTACACATACAATGGTTGGGAATCGTACAAAACCTTGATTGATTCGGTCAGGATGGATTACAGAATTGAGGAGTCTGTTGTCAACTTTAAGGATGTGGCGTTTTTTGCTCCCGCACTTACTGGTTTAGATGAAATGCTTCGGCTTTCTGGTCACGTTTATGGTTCCATTTCGAGATTGAACGCTCGGAAATTGAAGCTGGCCTATGGCAAATCAACCCAGCTGGAAGGTGACATTGACCTCGATGGATTGCCAAATATTCGAGAGACATTTCTTCACCTCAATTTGAAACAACTCAGTACACAATACTCAGATCTGATTAAAGTGCCCGTACCACCATTTGAAAGTGGTAAACATCTGGTTATTCCTAAGAATGTATCAAATCTAGGACGGTTGGATTTTAAAGGGAGTTTTACCGGATTCCTAAACGATTTTGTGGCCTATGGAAAGCTAAATACATCCATTGGCCAGTTGCGGACGGATATTTCGCTGAGGCAGGAAGAAAGTACCGGACAGCTGGCGTACAACGGAAAACTTCAATCGTTCGGTTTTGATTTGGGTAAATTTCTTGAAGAGGAACGTGTTGGGAAAGTATCGCTTGATGCCAAAGTACTGGGTTCCGGACTGAGCAAGGAAGAAATTAATGCCGTTCTAGTTGGAAACGTTCGATCGGTAGAACTTGTGGGTTATGACTATAAGAATATTGAAGTGAATGGTGAGTTTGCGCGTAGTATGTTTAGTGGTGAAGTAAGTGTTATAGATACAAATGTTGCTTTCGTATTTCGCGGTGGGTTTGATATTAGCCAACAGTTACCGCAGTTCAATTTTCATGCAGATGTGGCTCACGCAAACCTTTATGAACTTAACTTACTTCGCAAGCGAGAAGGAACGACCATTAGCGGGGTTCTTGATGTTGATTTTATTGGAAATGACATAGATAACTTAATCGGACTCATTGAAATTTCAAACGGAACATACCAACAAGAAGGCGATGATTTGTACGAAATTGGCAAATTCTCGTTGAATATTTCTGAGGAGGATTCGGTCAAAAAACTCATACTAAGATCAGAAATTGTTGATGCCGATTTTAATGGAAAATTCAATTTCAGAAACATTCCGAAGGCGGTAAATAATCTACTGATTAAGCATTTGCCCAGTTACGCCAAAGGGTTTGAACAACTGAAACCGGAAGAAGGATTGGAGTTTGATTTCAACATCGATCTTAAAAGTACCGAACTCTTGAGTTACCTCTTTGTGAAGGATTTATCGGTTAGTGATAGTTCAAATTTCCAAGGCAGTTATTCTACGTTGAGGGATGAAATTTTTCTCAGAGGAAGACTTAATGAAGTAAACTATCAGAATGTGGTGTTAGATAACGTACAAATTGAGGCCGAAAACCCAGGGAAAGAATTTCAGTTTGGCATTTTTGCTGATAAATTGAACTTTACCGATAGTCTGTATTTAGCTTCTCTCGAAATAAGTTCTTTCACATTTGAAGACAGTCTTGGCCTTGTGGTTAAATGGGACAATAAAACCAAAATCGAAAACCAAGCATTCATTCAAGGTGTAGCCTCTTTTCCGAAGAACGAAGAAATCAGCTTTCGTCTAATGTCTTCTCAAATAGTTATTGCTGGTCTTGAATGGAGTGTTGAGCCAGATAACCAACTTCAAATTAACACTTCAGCAATTACGTTTACGGATTTTAGGTTTCACAGTCAAGAGCAGACAATTGGTTTGAACGGGAAAATGGCGAAAGACCCCAACGCTAAACTCAATGTGAAACTGAGGAATTTCAATCTCAAAAACCTGAATTTAATAACGCAACGTTCAGGCATTACTATTAACGGACAAGTTTCTGGTAACGCACAGGTTTCTGGTATTTACGATAAGCTATTTTTTACCAATCAGCTCCAAGTCGACTCCTTAATTTTAAATGATGTATTGGTAGGAACAGGCGAGTTAAACAATACTTGGATTCCTGCTACACGTAGTGTGCAAGTTTTTGGGCTTTTTCAGCGTGGAGATGCTACTAGTTTGAGTGTAGTGGGTGAGTTTTTGCCAGGAAACGACCGTAGGCAGAACTTTAACATCAAAGCATTGATTGACCGCATTCCATTAAGCATTTTTAATCCATACATCGATAAAGTTATTACCGAAGTAAAAGGTAATGCCAAAGCTGATCTTAGCTTGAAAGGGACCCTAAAAACGCCAGAATTGGCCGGTTATGTTGTTTTAGATAGTGCAAACCTGCTATTCACTTATTTGAACACGCATTTTAGTATTTCCGACACGGTGGATGTAAAACCAGATGGTTTTTATTTCAATAACCTGCAAGTGGCTGATGAGCTCGACAATCAAGGCAGTATTAATGGTTGGGTAAAACATGAAAGTTTCAAGAATCTTCGTTTTGATGCAAAATTGAACGCTAACGATTTCTTGGCATTGAACACAAATTCTGCAATGAACTCGCTGTATTACGGAAAAGCATACGGAACTGGTCAGGTACATTTTTTTGGCGAGCCAAAGGATATGCAGCTCGAACTTTCGATGCGAACCGAGCGCGGCACGCGATTTAATATTCCGCTGTTCGGAGCTAAAAGTGTGGACGAAAGTGATTTCATAACCTTCATAAAACCGAAGGGAGCAGAAGATGAAATGCAGATAGAGGAGGAGTTTAAGGTCACTTTCCAAAATCTCACGCTCGATATGGATATTGAGGTGACATCAGATGCGCAAGTGCAGTTGATTTTTGACCCGAAAGTAGGCGATGTCATAAAAGGTAAAGGTGATGGGGATATTAATATATCTCTTAACCGATCTGGCAACTTCAAGATGTTTGGAAATTACTACATCAACAAAGGCGAGTATCTGTTTACGCTTCAGAACATCATCAATAAGAAGTTTTTGATTAAGCAAGGCGGAACCATCAATTGGAGTGGTGATCCGTATAACGCACTTATTGATATAACAGGAACGTATGGTGTTAGGACGTCTCTTTACGATCTTATGTATCCTGATACTGCGAACGAAAACTACAAGCGAAGAATACAGGTAGATTGCATATTGAAAATGACTGATAACCTGCTTAACCCGAACATTACCTTTGATGTTGACTTGCCAAACTCCGACCTGCAAACCCTTACTGATGTGCGCAATAAGATAGGCATTGGCAATGTACAGGAAATGAACCGTCAGGTGTTTGGATTACTGGTGCTCAACAGGTTTTTTCCAACCGAGGACCAAAATCAAGTGCTGCAACAAGCAGGCGGTTTCTTTCAGTCGAGTTCTGCCGAAATGGTTTCAAATCAGCTTAGCAACTGGTTATCTAAGATTAGCAACGATTTTGATATTGGACTTAACTACCGTCCGGGCGATGATATTACAAGTGATGAGGTTCAAGCATCACTATCCACTCAGTTGTTTAATAGTAGGATAATTGTGGATGGAAACGTTGGCGTGGCTAACACTCAATCTAACTCATCTAATATTGTTGGAGATGTAAATATTGAATATAAAATCACCTCAGATGGTCGATTCCGTGTTCGGGCATTTAACAAGAGCAACGACATCAATACCTTGGTAGAGAATGCACCGTTTACACAAGGTGTTGGGCTTTCATACCAAAAGGATTTTGATAAACTTGGCGATTTATTTCGGAAGTGGAAAAGAAAGCCGGATAAGAATAAGGAGTAGCGAACTTCTTAGAGTGCGTGCTTAAAAGGAAAACACTCGGCAGTCATCATCTTTTTCATCACCGCAGGGTCTGATTGCATAAAGAGCTCGGCAACGGTGTCGTTCTCAGCTTCAAAAACCACTAATCCAAAATTTTTGGCGTTAGTAACAGGCAAATCCGTTTTCCCAACATACTTCACTGTTCCGCGCTTTTTCTGGCGTTCTAGTCTGTTCGAATGATTTTCGATAATCTTATTTTCCTTGTCATTCCAACTTTCGGGATTTTGAAATTTTGGAACAAGATTTAATATGTAGATGTAGTCTCTCATGCCCTGTTAATTGAAATGATATTCCGAAGCATTTACTGTTTTAGTTCTATTAATAAACGTGAATGTAAACCCAGGCCAAAGCGAAGTGTTTTTGCCTGTTTTAGCTACATACCAGCTCTTGCAGCCGCCTGTCATCCATACAGTTTTTGCCAACTTTTTCTGAATGGTTTTATTGAATGAGGCTTGAACTTCTGTTTTTACGTCCATACTTTTAGCATTCTTTTCTTTCATCGCTTTTAGGCACGAAATGGCGTATTGAACGGACGCCTCAATCATAATAGTCATGGATGTATGCCCCAATCCTGTGTTGGGTCCAATAAGCATAAACATATTAGGAAAACCGCTTACGGTACTCCCGAGGTAGGCTTCTGGCCCGTCCTTCCAAACATCAATCAGCTGCTGGCCTTTATCGCCCGAAACTTTAAACCAACTCGGGAAATCGGCCGCTTCAAATCCTGTAGCGTAAATAATACAATCTACTTCAGTTTCTTTCCCGTTTTTATCCAGAATCCCCTTTTCGGTAATACGCTCTATGCCCTCTACATGTAAGTGCGCATTTTCTTTTTCAAGGGCAGGGTAGAAATAATTGGAAGGAAGAATTCGCTTACAACCAATGCTATAGCTAGGTGTGAGTTTTTGGCGTAATTCTGGATTTTTAATCCCACGTTTTAGCTGCATTTCTCCAAGTTTTTGCACGTACTTGGTTAGCTTCGGACGATAGACAAGAATAATCGCAGTCATTTCGTTTTGCCAATAAACGCGCCATCGGTAAAGTTTCTGAATAAACGGAATGTGCTTAAAAAGCCATTTCTCCACCTTTGTCATTTTACGATCTGGCTTGTGTATTATCCAAGCCGCAGTTCGTTGAAAAAGGGTCAGTTCCTTTACCTTATCTATAATGTTTGGAACAATCTGAACCGCACTTGCTCCTGTACCCACAACGGCAACTTTCTTTCCCGAAATGTCATAATCGTGGTTCCATTCAGATGAATGAAAATGCGCCCCTTTAAAATCGTTGAAGCCTTCTAAATTTGGGAATACGGGACGGTTTAAAGGCCCCATTCCGTTCATCCACTTATTGCATTTCTGTGTGGTTCCATCAGTCAGGTTGATAGTCCATTCTGCTTTGGTAGCATCGTAATCTCCACCTAAAATCGACTTTTCGTAGCGAATGTATTTCTCTAAACCATACTTGCGAATGCAGTGCCACGTGTAATCGTAGATTTCTTTATGGTCAGAAAACATACGACTCCAATTAGGATTGGGCTCAAATGAGAATGAGTAGAGGTGAGAGTGCACATCGCAGGCTGCACCCGGGTAGGTATTGTCGCGCCAAGTGCCACCAGCATCCTTGTAACGTTCGAGAATTACGAAATCTGTAAAATCATTCTTCAATAACTGAATTCCCATGCAGACACCCGCAAACCCAGTTCCTACAACAACAATGTCAACTTTTGGAGGCTGTTCGTTCACGTTCGGCTTTCTTTTCGGATGGGGTTAATTCTTGAACCCAAGAATTGTCATACTGCACGAATATACCCGATTTGTTGGCTTCTTCTATAGTGATGGCCGTGTCTATATATTTAGCCAAAACCTTATACGCTTTCGGTTTGAGTTCTTTAATGACCAATAATGCCGCGTTCATTCCAGATTTTACTGCAATGGGAACTCCACCACCCAATTCAGCCCAATGTCCACCTAACCAGAGGTTTTTAACTGCGGTTCGATGACCAGCAATTTTAGCCTGCATATTGGCTTTTCCGGGTCGTGCACCCATCAACGAACCATCACGATTTCCCGTATAACGCCAATGCGTAATTGGTGTGGCGATGTCGCAATATTCAATGTGCGAACGCACGTCATGTCCGATTTTTTCTGACACACGGTCAATCAGAATATCTGCAAATTCTTGCTTGAATTTCTTGTAAGCTTCGCCTCGAACAAGATTGCCTTTCTCACCGACTTCCGTTTTCCACTTATCATCTTGGTCAAAAGTTGCGTAGCAGTAAATGGTCAGAGTCCCTTTTCCTGCTGGCGCGAGGGATGAGTCGCGGAATGAAGGAGCCAACACGCTAATTCCAGCTTTGTGCGGGTCGCCAGCGTTGTGCTCCGTCCGTTTTACATCGTCTCGAACAATGAAAAGCATGGCATCATCTAATCCCAAATTCTCTACGGGGCAATCAATTCCAAGTGAGATGGTGACAGCTGAACTGTAAAGCTGAGCCTTGTTCAATTCCTCCTTCAAATCTGCAGGAATGGCATCTTCTGGAAGCATCTTTTCATAGAGTGTTTCCACATCGCAGGCAGCAATAATGTGCTTGGCTTTTACGCTGATCCTTTCGTCTTTTTTATCGAGCGAAATCCCAACTGCCTGACCATTTTCCAATTCAATTTTCTCTACGCGACATTGGTAGCAGACATCGTTTCCAAGATGCTCCACCACGTATGCCAACCATTCTGGAAACACCTGACTTCCGCCTTTCGGAGGGCTTTGATAATCGCCATAATACGCCCAGCCGATCGGTACCAAAGCTGACAGCAATTCCTCTTCAGAACTGAAAATTTTCAGCATCTCGGGATCCTTGAAATAGCGTTGCAAACCTTTTACCGTTCCTTCAGGTCCGGTAAACCGAATGTGGTTGAGAAACACCAAGGCAAACTTCAATCGTTTCATATTGAAAATGATTTTCTCGAAAAAGCCCATCGTTTCCAACGAACGCGAGAATCCGGGAAGTCCATCAAACGCAGCTCCTAGTTGTTTGGCATCCTTAAAAAATCGTTCAATACCTTTTTTCTCGTGCGGAAAAAGCTTTATGAACTCGTCTTTTAAATCATCTGGTTTATCGGTGAGGAGATAATCGTAATTATCGCCTTGATACCGTTTGATGTTTGGTTGTGGTAAAGCTGTGGGATGGTCGTTTCCTATGAAATCAAAAACGCGCGTTACTAATCCTCTAGGGCCACATTGGTTAAGCCAGTGAATGGCACTATCGAACCGAAAATCCTTCCTTCTAAAACCCGCTAGATAACCACCAGGCCGTGTGTCCATTTCAAAAACACCAACCGAAAGTCCGGCACGGCTGAGCAATGCGGCAGAGGTCAGTCCGCTTATTCCAGCACCAATAACGATGACATCGTAGGATGGTTTGATGGGTTTATGACGCATATCTCGGTTTACGTAACAAATCCCCCGTCTCGAAAAGTTCCGTAAGCTCCACTTTCGATCCACCCCCTTTGAAAGGGGGAATGTGCCAAATCCTCCTTGCAAAGGAGGTGCCGAGGTACGAGGCGGAGGATTTATAAAGAAAGTTGATCATGCTTTGGCTTTGGTCATCTTTTCAATACCGGCAACCTCAGCCAACGTATTGAGGATGGTTTTGTGCTTTCGCACGAAAGGATTTTTCTTGTCCCAAACATAACCAGCCAAAACGGAAGTGAGTTGCTTTTTCATTAATGAGTTGACATTCGCATGAAAGAAAATCTTTTGCAAATCGCCAGAATACCACTCTTTCACGTACGTACGAAATACGTCAATGCCGTATTCTAAATGATCTACGTATTCTTTTTTCCAATCGATTTTCTCTCCGTTCAATTCACGTTCAACAAGCTTGGCAGCCACCAAGCCGCTTTCAGTGGCAAATGCTACTCCTGAAGAAAAAACAGGGTCTAAGAATTCCGTTGTGTTTCCGGTTAAGACAAATCGGTCTCCGAAGAATTTTTCGGAAGAACGGGTGTAATCCTTGTGAACCGTAGGTTTCCAGAGAAAATCGCGCCCTTTAAAACGTTCTTTGAATTTGATGGAATGGTCGAACATATTGTTGAAAGCTGCTTCAGTGTCAGCGCCTTCTTCTAAAAACTCCGAGAAGTATTTTTTGTTCCCAACAAATCCTAAGGATGTGTTTTCGTTATGAAACGGAATTACCCACAGCCATAAATCCGTTTTTAAAATCTCGAACGAAATTTGGGTTGGATTTTCCCATTGAGCTCTCGTGTCGTCATTCAACTTTACGTAAGTCGCCATATTGCTGGTTGGCGAAACGTGCATCGGAATATCAAGCATTCTATTCAATACACCACCGTAACCGCTGCTGTCAATCACAAACTTGCAACTGTATTTTTCTACTCCTTTCTGCGTGTTTACTTCAAATTTCACAGCTTCTTTCGAGCCGAAGTCAATCGATTTAAGTGTGCTTAAATACTTGATGTTTACGCCTTTTCTCTCAGCAGCATCTGCTAAAGTTTTATCAAACTGACGCCTTGGAACTTGCCACGTCCACGTCCAACCTTCGGTGAAATTGTCATCAAATGAAATGCGAAATTCTTTACCGTCTTTAATGAAAAGTGCGCCTTCCTTTATTTCAAAATTCTGCTCCTCTAAAGCGGGCAGAAGACCAACTTTTTCAAAATGACCCATGCTTAGTGGAAGCAAACTTTCGCCAATTACATAGCGTGGAAAGCTGGTTTTCTCAACCACCATTACGTTATAGCCTTGATTGGCTAGATATGTGGAGGCAACCGTTCCTGACGGGCCAGCGCCAATTACTAATACATCGATATTTTTCATTTCGGACAACATTATTTTAGCCGCAACCTGTCCCGATTTTTCGGGAGATACACGGATTTTCTCTGATTATTTTGATTTCTATTTCTGTTAAAAATCTGTGTTTATTTGTGCAGCTGTGGGAATAACATGTTTTTAAATGTTTTTAATTCTTTCGAGTAGTTTTTTTCTATCCAAAACCTGACTACAAGTGACTACCGAACTAATGGTAACTCCGAAAATACCGTGTAAATTCAAGTATTGACCCGTAAGCCAAAGGTTGGGGATTTTTGTTTGCGGTGCGATGAAGTTTGCAATTCCTTTCCGGAAATCTTTTTCTGTGCCGTACATGTTGCCGTCATCGTTGCCGATATAATCTCGGAAGGTGAGTGGAGTAGAAGCATGCACACTTTGAATACAATTCCTAATTTCTGGGAAACGTTTTTCCACCGCAACGAGCAGTTGCTCGGTCTTTTGATTCTTCCAAGTCTGGTAGTTTGCTGGGCGTTGGCTTTGCGAAACAATGGTGTTGTGACTGTCTTTCCATTTCTCCACTTCGTCAAATCGCATATACGTCAAGATGGAAATGCCTTCAGCAAATTCCTCCGATTTTGATGAAGCAGGTGTGCTGAGCATGAATTGTAGGGGCCATTCATCTTCAGTGTAATCGGGCTTTGCCCAAACATCATCAGAAGTATGATGATAAACGTTGTGGTTCAAATACGGGAACGAGTTTGGTTTGCAAACGATGTGTACCGAAAAGCTTGAAAGCGTGTTCTGCGCCTTTTGCATTCGGTTGTAGTACGCAGGCTTGAAGTTTTCTTTCCCAATCATTTTCAACAACACCTTGGGTTGGATGTTGGAGATGAAATGCTTGCCCAAATAGGTTTCTCTATCCTCGGTTGTGGCTGCTGTTAGTTGCCCGTTTTCTACCTCAAACGAAACCACTTTTTTTCTGCGAAGCACTTCGCCATTTTTCTCACGAATTCCTTTGGCCAGCTCTTTTGCGAGTTGAGAGCCACCATCCACACAACGGTACGCGCTCAGCACATAACCTTGGGTTACTAGAGCATGCACATACAACGGACATTTTTCGGACGAACCAGCATAAAGCAAATTGGAACCAGCCAAGACGGCACGTAGCTTATTGTTCTCAGTAAGTCCGTCAATGAATTCCTTGGCGCTAATCTCTAAAAGTGCATCGTCTATGTGGTCTTTTTCGTTGTAATTTAATTTATCCAACGAAAAGGTTTTAACCACATTTTGGATGGTTTTGGAATACTTTTTAATTGCTTTTTCTTCTTCAGGAAATTCAGAAATCAATGTGTTCTCAAACTCAAACCACGAACTAGCGTGATGAAATTTTGAACCATCATCAAAGCTTATCTGATCGAAATGATTGTCCATCTTTTTCCACTTCACCGTTTCGGTTAAGCCGAAATACTTGAAGTAGGAGTAGAGCGGTTGACCTTCGTCCATCGCAGGCAAGTAATGCACGCCTGTATCGAAAACCGTTTTGTCTCTACTGAAAACCTGCAACGAACCACCCAACTGTTGGTTCTTTTCCAGCACGCAAACGCTGTAGCCATGGTCGGCTAGAATATATGCGCATTGCAAACCTCCCAAGCCGCTACCAATAATTACGAAGTCATAAACCATCTCTGCCATTCGGCTGCGAAGTTCGCATTCGTGAGAAAATAGGGCTAGGGTGATTTGCGCTAGTAATTGAATCTAAGCATTTATAGGTCTCGAATTCACTTTACCTTTGCGCGCCCAAAATTTTGGGGAATTAAGAAAAGGCATGAAAAGAATAGGGGAGTACAGAAAGTTGTTTGGAACAGAAGAAACGAGCACGCTAAAGGAGCTAAAGACTAGCTATCGTAATTTGGTTAAAGAATGGCATCCAGATAAGTTCCAAGACGGAGATGCTAAAGCGGAGGAAGCAGAAGAAATGAGCAGAGTGGTAATAGATGGATACAAGTTTTTGGTAGGTATAGCTCCAGAAACAAAGCAGGCCAATTTACCGACCTACGAAAAGACCATTTCGCAATCCGGTATTGCCGATTATTTACACAAAGGACTCTTATTGGAAGTTACCTTTGGTGATGGAATGACCTACGAATATTATGGAGTTTCAAAGAATGTTTATCTCAAGTTTCATAATTCAGAAAAGCAGGTTCGTTTTGCCAAGCGCAGTATCTTTCATCAATACCTTTATCGTTTGGCTAAAGACTCCAAGATGGAGGAAGCTTAGATTTCAAGTTTGAAAGGAACTGTGTTCATATCACTATTAACCTTCTGCGCATTTATAGCTGGAGCTCAGAACAGCCGAGATTCAAGGGAAGCAGTTGAGGAAGAGCGTTGGGTTAGGGTTTCAGACACCCTTACCATGGACCAATTGCTAGATGTAGCGGTAAAATTTTTTGATGTTCGTCTTAGGGAAGACGGCAATTATGCAGCGCGGCTTTGTGAAAGGTATGCAGCTCATGTATATACCCAATCAAAACGGGATGAAAAGCTAGAACGGTTTTGTGCCGGAGTTATTTTCGAAAATAGCCAAGGAGAAAATGGCTTGCACTCACAGTTTGTGCAGGCAGTAAAAGAAGTATCAAAGATGAATTTGGGATTGAACAAGGATGAAGCCCAATTTCGTGCTCAAGGCGCCCTCTTTATGCTCATGAGTCTGAACCCTAAGCTTAGAGATGTGCTCCGTTCTGAGTACGAGAAGCAGAAACACATGCTACACTTCTACCTCCTGCCAGGTAATTAGTTTTTAGTTGCATTGTCATACCAATTAAACTTCAAAATACCCCATATAATTTGTTTCTTTTTCACCCCGATTTCTTTAAAAGCCGCCCCGATAGCTATCGGGATGCCTAAATTTTTTATACGCTTGTCCGCTACTTTCCCCAAAAGGATTTGCGATAGACAATATGCGTTATACGATTTGTGATTTTCACATCTACACCCCAATTGTATATTGAAAATTGCAAATCGTATATGGCAAATTTAAGCACGAATCTGGGATGAAAAATTCCCGCCTGACCGTACGGATACGGGCAATCCCAATTTTTGGGAAACAGGCGAATAAACATAATTTTTTAAATCATCGGAGCAAAAAATAATTCAAATTCTTTATAGCACATTTTGAAGTACAATTGGTATCAAACAAAAAAGACCCGCATATGCGAGCCTTTTCCGTTTCATTTGGTTTGGTTGTTTAGAACGCGTATCCGTTCTCTTTAATCATATACTTTACTACGTCTCTACGCAGTTCTTTGGCATTAATGTCGTAGCTCTTTAGAAGCTTTCCAACTACAAACTTGGCCATTTTCTTTTCAGTACCTGTGGCATAAGAAGTTATAGCGTCTAAAGCGGTTTTTCTACTTCTTTCTAACGCTTCGTACAAGTACACTTGCATCATTTTTCTTTGCACATCAACCTTCTCCTTATCGGCACTAGTATTCTCTAGTTTTCTCACCTTTAGGTAGGCAGAATCGCAGATAAATGCATCTGCAAGTAGGTCGGCAAGGTTCATTACAATCTCTTGCTCATCAACCATTTTCTTACCCAACTTTTTGCCAGCCGCTCCAGAAATGAACATGAATACATCTTTAATTGCCTGAACAATTCTTGCTTCTTCAGCCGCACCAGATTTAGAACCTGAAAAGACCGATTTGATTACTCGGCTTTGTACGTTCTTGGCTTCGCCCATTAAGTCAATCTCCTTTGTCTTCAGCGCTCGCTTTGTAAGCTCCGCTACCGAAAGCATTCGATTGATCTCGTTGGTTCCTTCATAAATTCGGGTGATACGCGCATCGCGGTAAGCCATCTCAATACCCGTTTCGGCTGAGTAACCCATTCCACCGAAAATTTGTAGGGTTTCATCAACAGCAAAGTCAATGTTCTCCGATCCTTTTACCTTAAGAATAGCACATTCAATGGCATATTCTCTAATGGCCTCAAGCTTAGCTTCTTGCTTGCTTTTTCCTGTAGCAATAAACTCTTCAGTTTTAAGGTCAATATTTCTGCCTATCCTCCAAATACCCGCATCTACGCAGAAAACGCGAGAAGCCATTTCGCCCAGTTTGTGCTGCATAGCTCCAAACTCCACAATGGGCGTATCAAATTGCTTTCGCTCTTTGGCGTAAGAAATGGCTTGGTCAATGGCAAATTTGCTACCACCGTTTGTGCCTGCTGCGAGTTTAATTCTACCGGTATTCAGAATGTTCAATGCCATGGCAAAACCACCTTCACGTTCTCCAAGCAGATTCTCAACCGGAATAGGTGTATTCTCGAAGAATACCTGTACGGTAGATGAACCTTTAATACCTAGTTTCTTCTCTTCAGCTCCGAGCGTAATTCCGCCAAATTCTTTCTCAACGATAAATGCGGTGAGCTTATCGTCATTATCAATTTTGGCAAAAACGATAAAGATGTCTGCAAAACCACCGTTGGTAATCCACATCTTCTGACCATTCATGAGGTAATGCGTTCCGGCCTCGTTCAAAACACATTTGGTTTTTCCTGAATTGGCATCAGAACCAGCAGTTGGTTCGGTAAGGCAATAACTCGCTTTCAGTTTTGCCGAAGCAACACCAGGTAAATACTTTGCTTTTTGCGCCTCCGTGCCATAATATACAATCGGGAGCGAACCAATAGAAGTGTGCGCGCCTATTGTTGTTGCAAATGAGAATCCCAACGAAATCATTTCAGAAAAGATCAATCCAGTATTGAAGTCAAGATCAATACCGCCATATTCTTCCGAAATAGCCACGCCACAAAGACCGAGTCCTGCAGCCTTTTCAAGCAGAGCAACAATCTCAGCTTGGTGCTTAGAAGCTTCTAATTCGTATCCGTTCTTCTTTAGAGGTTCCTGAATTTCCTGTACACAAAAATCGCGGACCATATCTCCGATCATTTTCTGTTCTTCCGTAAACTCTTCATTAATGAATATGTCCTTCGGGTTTCCTTGTTCTGTTAAAAATGATCCGCCTTTAAGTGCCATGAATTGTAATATTTACTGCAAAAATATTAAAAAAGCAATGCATGCATTGTAAATGATAAATCTCAGTTATTGTTGACTTTACTCAAGAAGCAATTAAGTCCAAATTGTTTTCTTCGCACCATGGCAACACCTACAACTGAAATACCTACGCTCGAAGAACTGAGAGACGTTTTTGACAGACGGAGACCTTATTTTCATATAAAGAATGGAAGAACGGAAGACGGAATTTTCAAGTTTGAGGTAAACGAATCTCAAGTGGCCTCTGAGGATACATTTGAGGAAGATCTGCTTTTAATTTCGTTCCCGATTGCTTATATGGATTCTATTGATCCTGTTCTCAATCATTTCGGGCTAAACCCTGATAAAGAAAATTTCCTCGAACAATGCAGAGAGGTAATTGCTGTGGCCGAGAATCACCAAGACGAGAAGGGTGGAGGCAAGATGAGTTTTCAAAGCTTGTTCTACAACATTCCTGAATCGATTCAATCTGTGAATTACGATGCAGTTATCGTGCTAGCAATACACGTTTACGGAAAGCAGGAAGACGCTAAGGATTACAGAATCGTTGGGTACATCCATGCCAATGAGTTCGATTTTGCGCCTTACGAGGATGAAACCAAAATTGAGCGCGGCTACTATTACAACATGCTTCGAGTAACTGAGCATGCTGAGAATGGCGTAAAAATCTACCGCAGAAAGAAAATTTTCTCCTTGATGTTCTCTATTCTACATCATTTGGTTTATCAGAATGGGGTGAATTTCTGCTTTGCTTGTATGGGAAAGGAAAACCAAAGTATTAAGGAAGCGCTGCATAGAAATACCTTGCTTCATAGCGAATATTACGAGCGATTGCCGTTTACAATGTATTCGAAAGTAAATCGACTATTCGGGAGCAAAAAAGAGTACAATAACCTGGTTGATATAACCCATGATGAGCCTCGATTGCGAGAGTATTACGAACGGGTGCATGCTAAAATGAAGAAGTATCTGTTTTACAATCATCTTTCATTTGAGCCATTTCAAAAGCTGATGCACAGCATGAAGGCTTATTCTCCAACAAGTGGAGTATATGCGCACATGGATGAAAACGGAAATATGCTTGCCGCTAGTGGCGCCATGAATTGGGGCGAGTTTCTCACGTTTCAAATTGTAAATCCGAAAGGCGTCTTTATTCTAGCTCAGAAATCGGGCATTATGAAGCACTTCTTTAAACCTTCTATGGGAATAGGGAAACCTGAACATTATAAGAAAGTGCTAAAAGGTCTTTGCTACAAATACCGCAAAGAGGCTGGGGTGGGAGTTACGGTTATTTCCACATCTGAAGGAGATGAATACTTGGAAGTGAATAAGAGTTTGCTTGACGATCAGTATGCCTATTTCATTATTTGCAATGATGAAAAAAAGCTGCAGCAGTTTAAGAAGCGTTCGGAAGTGAATGGTCACCCAATGCTGTTTCTAGACCAGCCAATTATCTAGTTAGATTGGTTTTAAGTGAACATGTTTCCAGTTTCAGGGTTAATGAAGGGAGCTGAGTAAAAGCTTTTACCTTTACTCTGTCTAAGCCGCCCGAACTATTCTTGGCGGCAAGCAAGAACCACATTACAATTATGATTAAAGACAAAAAACTAGCCGTCCTTATAGATGGCGACAATATACCTGCCAAATATGTGAAGGAAATGATGGAGGAAATTACCAAATATGGTACGCCCACCATCAAACGTATTTATGGCGATTGGACCAATCCACGCGTAACCAAATGGAAGGAAGTGTTGCTGGAAACGGCCATCACGCCCATTCAGCAATACAGCTACACATCTGGTAAAAATGCTACCGATAGTGCCATGATTATTGATGCCATGGACATCCTTTATTCCGATAAAGTAGATGGCTTTTGCCTGGTCTCATCTGATAGCGATTTCACCAAACTAGCTACGCGTTTGCGCGAAGCAGGAATGAGCGTTTACGGAATAGGAGAGAAGAAGACTCCCAATCCGTTTATTGTGGCGTGCGACAAGTTCATTTACCTCGAAATTCTACACGAAGATGAGGAAGTGGAGGAAAAGGGCACGAAGCGGAAGAAGAAACGTCAGGTAGATACAATTACACCTCAAGTAATCAAATTGCTTAAAACCTCTGTGGCTGATTCGGCCGAGGAAGATGGCTGGGCTTTTATGGGAGATGTGGGAAAAATCATACTCAAAAAGCAGCCGAACTTCGATAGCAGAAACTTTGGGTTTGAGAAATTGACACCGCTATTCAATTCGCTAAAGCAATTTGAAGTAGATGCCAGAACGCAGCCCGGAGCTAAGTTCAAGGTTATTCATGTGAGGAATAAGTAGGGCTGATTGGCGATTAATTAGCTTTGAAAATATTCCAGCTGACGCAGTTTAGAATACCACCTTGGCGGGCCAATTCGGTGCACTCCAAGGCAACTACTTTCTTATCATGGAATATTTGGGTTAGAATTTCAACAGCTTTTTTATCCGAAGGAAGATTGAAAACAGGAACAATCACGGCCTGTTCCATTTCTAAGTAATTAAGATAAAGTCCTACTGCGCTTACCAAAGTCGGGTCATCTTCTGGTTCGTATGGAAGAATAATCACATCGAACCCCGTTGTTTCGATGGCTGCAATAAACTGGTCTTGAAACTCCTCATCTTCCTGAGAATAATCGTTTATGAGAAGCGTATTGTGATTCACAAAACGAACCATACCATCTGCATGTCCCGTAAAATCTAGCTCATCTTCAGGTACAAAATGGAGGTTTTCTTCTTTTACATTGAAGTAATCCATCAGCTCTTCAAACACTTCATCTTCAGAGAGTTTAGCATTCTCTCTAAAAACCTTGTCGCACAGAATGACTCGGTCGTCCCATTTGGTCACGTTACCGCCATCAAGGTTTAACTCAGATTTTATCGGTTTAACTCCAATAGCTCTGCAAATTGCAGTTACATCCGAAATGGTTGCCATATTCTCGGGCGTGTCCATCAAGTAATCTGGTTCGTATCTAAACTGAATGAACTCATCTTCTCCCGTTTGAACGGGCATGAAATCAGCTGCCCAAACATCCTTTGTGTCTGGTAGAAACGCGAACGGAATCTGACATTCGTTCAGCACATTCTCAAAGCGTTTGAAGAACTCGGGATGCTCCGTTGGAAGAATATCGGAGAGGTATAGGAAGTTGGTTTTGTGATTGGGAATCATTTTGAAAGTCGATGTGTCCAAATAGTATTAATGACCTTGCCTATTTTCTTGAATTCGCCATAACTGAAAGTATCGGTTTTGGCATTGTTGCACCAGTAGCATGCGAGTACATTATTAGTCAGGTCATCGTATTCTGAATTCGGAAGTTTTCTGTCTATTTCCAATTTGCGACCTCTGTTTCTTTTAGTTATGTCAGGATCTTGCTCAAACAAACGTTTGATTTCTTCTTCTGTAATTCCGCAGTAATCGCATTTCGGAGTGAGATTCATATACCACTCGAAGAATTCGTTAAACGAAGTGCTCAAGTTTTTCTGCATGTATATTTTTCTGACCGCAGCAATTTTATTCCATTCCGACTTTAATTCAATCTCCCATGTGGAGATGTCTTTCCTGTCAACATTCAATCGGTTTGCAATTTCATCAAAACCTACACCTTCTCCGTGCGCAAGCCAAATGAATTCTTTCTGCTTGTCTGTGAGTTCTATACGTTTTTCCATTTTTTTTGACACTATTTTCCAAAACTGCGTAGTGGCATACGACCTTAGGTTCTACCACGAATTTAGTGGAACTCGTTGATAGCTGATACGAATTACGAATCGTGTATGAATAATGTATTAGCAAAGAACGGTACCCCTAATACCAATTATACTTCAAAATACCCCATATAATTCGTTTCTTTTTCACCCCGATTTCTTTAAAAGCCGGCCCGATAGCTATCATCGGGGTGCCTAAATTTTTAATACGCTTGTCCGCTACTTTCTCCAAAAGGATTTGCGATAGACAATATGCGATATACGATTTGTGATTTTAACCCCTACACCCCAATTGTATATTGAAAATTGCAAATCGTATATGGCAAATTTAAATACGAATCTGGGATGAAAAATTCCCGCCTGACCGTACGGATACGGGCAATCCCAATCTTGGGGAAACAGGCGCATAAACATAAAAAATGATTCTTTTTTCGGATTATGCGCCTGTTTCCCCAAGATTGGGATTGCCCGTATCCGTACGGTCAGGCGGGAATTTTTCATC
>Ga0316208_1000573_pt1 | contig 42732 bp, 37 predicted proteins | sample 3monopyrite_MG_FD_204944 | JGI IMG/M metagenome (GOLD analysis project Ga0316208, IMG submission 204944) | Microbial mat bacterial communities from mineral coupon in-situ incubated in ocean water Damariscotta River, Maine, United States -... | ecosystem: Environmental > Aquatic > Marine >...
GCGTCCTGACGATCACCCCTTGAAGTAACGTGATACAACGCGCCTGCAAATTCTAGTCGTAGTGGTCTTGCCATGGGTTGAGATTAGCATAGGGGTATGCACAATGAAAGACCTGACCCTATTTTTTGCTATTTTTTGTAAACTATAAAGCGCCGTTTGAATATGAAACAATGATGGCCAGTGGAAAGTGAACGTCCGAAATATCGGGGTAAGATCATACTGACCCCATATCTCTTGTGTTAAACTGGGGGAGGTTCACTCCGACACCTTTAATATTGTAATTGTTTTAACTGCCACGAATTTTTCCTGCTAAATCAGCAATATCGCTAATATACTTAGAGACAGTTTTGTCCCTTATTTTTTCTTTGTTTTTCTCATTGTGAGGAGGCGTAAAGACCACCTTTGTGGCTGATGATGTTATTTCATCTTTTACATCAACATTTGCTACAAGTTCTGAATATGATGGCAAGGTTTGTGCGATAGATGATTTATGCGCATAATCCTCCTCGTAATTTCTTTCCCTAAGAAATTGGCTTACACTAAATGCTATAAAGAAGTATGCAGGAACTAGTAGTAAAAACCTCAATAACCACACAAGCCCAACATTGGCTTTTGTACCCTCTGAATTAAGAAAAATATCTGTAACAAAACTAGTGATATCCATAGTGAGCCAAATACTTATGCCGCCACTTACTACTAACATAAGAAACCAAAACCATTTCTGAATAGATACATTCTTTCTTCTAACATCGAAAGCATTAGATAATGCACCCGCAACTGCTGGGTCCACTAGTTCTCTTACTTGATCGCGTAGTTTGTCGATATCTGATGCTGCTTTATTAGCTGATTGTATTTGATTTTCTAGCAGCTCTTTTTTTTGCATCATGTCAGGACTTAACTTGACTATTGCATAAAGGCCGCATGTTCTAAGTTGATTATCAACGGCATGTAATTGATTCAGTGGATTGTGATGCTGGTTTGATAATTGTGCTGGCTGTATATCTTTGACGCCTTGGAATGTTTGGTTAAACTGATTTAGTGCATTATTTATTGCATTAAGATGATTGAATGAAACAGTTTCTAGCAGATTATTGTCTGACGCATCTTTTAGAGTTGTTAGAGTATCATTCACATAAGAACTAACTTCATCACTAGTTAAGTTGTTCCATGATTGTGCTGGCGGTTCAGTTCGAGCTAGAATGCTGAAATCCTCGTCTCTAAGCATCTCCAGTACTGAACGTATACCTTTTATAAAAGTTTCATTAGCCATATTTTTAATCCTTTATTCATCACTAACAGTGATATTGTCCGCTTGCAGTAATTACAGTGATATTGTGCATACGGACTATTGTGCTTATAATAATTATTTTTTTGCAAATAACTTAGTGTAAGGTTTTGAATTAAGCCTATCGCCCACCAATAACCCCATCCAACTTACCCATAAACTGCCCAACATTAAACTCAGCCCGTAACTCAGCCATGCACCCAGCACACAAACAATCATCAAACCGCTCAGCAATATAATCCCGATGACATTGTTCCAGTTTTACCGATTCACATTGGCACTTAACAATATCACCCGACTTACACTCAAAGCCGGTGTTACAGCGGGGACAGCTTTTGATTTCGTGTTTGTTCATTTGTATTTGAGTTTTAGTTGGTTTGCCATCAACGAATTATGCGTAAACTAGGTCTACCTCTATGTCGATCTGGGGCTAATAGATTTAATTCCAGCAGTCGTATAGCCATTGCTGTAGGGGATATTTTAAATTGCTGGTGTAGTGGAATTATGTGGTAGCCAAAGGACTGTGCTTTTGAAACTATTAGAGCTCTTTTAAAGTTATCCATCTTTCTTAATTCATCAATATCTTTCCCTAGATGAAACGCAACGGTCTCATCAAATTCAAGTGCAACACCTATCGGTAGTCTAAAGAGCTCAGAAAATTTATTTCTTACTAATTTTTCAGGCATTAAATATTGGCAGGCTACATTTGTTGCTTCCCATTCAATATAGTTTATAGAACCTTCTTTAGGTAGGTGAGAAATTGTTCGGTCTCTATGCATTGTCTTTAGGCCTGCATTTTTATGAAGCATCCAATGTGCAAGTTCATGCATTCCTGTTAATCTACGCTGGTTCAAGGGAAACTGGTTGGACACATATATTGTTTTGCTTTTAAAGTTTAATAGTCCAGCTGTTTCAATTTCTTTCTTTGAACTTGGAATTTCTTCTATTTCTGAGTAATTTAAACCTAGATACTTGGCCAGAACTTCGGGGCTAAATAAATTAATTAGTCCTTCGAAATCATTGGCTGAAATACCGCTTTCGAGATACAGCGCTTTTTGAGTTTTTCTTACAGTGTCATAACCCGTGCTTTTAGATTTAAAATTGCTCATATTTTTACTCTAATGTTTTAACCACATTTGCTATCGCCGCAGTTCAGGCAAGTCATACAACCATCCATTAGGATGGTGGCCTTGGTGCTGCACTTTTTACAGAGCTGCGAACCAGCAGGGAAGCTGTTGCCAGTGTCATCGTCACAGGACTCAACGGCCATGCTGTGCTTTTTTTCAAAGGCATCACGCTTTTCATTCATGATTTGTTGCTGGTGGTCGCTGATGCCGTCTTCTTTTATCATGCCGATCATTTTCATGTGCGACTCTATGGCTTCACCAATTTCTGCAACTAGCGATGGCATAAACTTGCCACCTTTTTTGAAGTAGCCACCCTGTGGATCGAATACCGCTTTTAGCTCTTCTACCATAAAGCACACATCGCCACCTTTGCGGAATACCGCTGAGATAACGCGGGTGAGGGCAACCACCCATTGAAACTGGTCCATACTTTTTGAGTTAATGAAAATCTCATAGGGCTGACGGGTTTCGTGGTCTGTATCCTGGTTTAAAATAACATCGTTAATGGTTACGTAGAGTGCGTGCTCTGATAACGGTGTTTTAATTTTGTAGGTAGAACCCAGTAACATCTCTGGGCGTTCTACATTCTCGTGCATTTTTTCCGGTATGCGTACGACGGGTGCTTCTACCACTTCTACTTCATCTTTTACAACTTTGAAAGCGACGATTTTTTTGTCGATTTTAGTAGGCATTGGTTTGTCCTGTTTTGCAGTGTTCATGTTGCTGTTTTCTCAATTCTTACTTGATTAATAACGTGTGTGTTATTAGATTCAAATAATCTTCAATAAAAGTCGCGAAGACATAAATGTGTGGGGCGTTAGTTCAACTGTATAAGTTGGCTAACTTGCATTTTATTAATATTTTTTTATGCGTTTACATCTTCGCGACAAACCTGTGCATTGCCTGGCAATGCGCGTAAGTTTTAAAACTTACCGTAATAACCTTCTTTTAGGGCATCGAATAAATTCGCGGCGGTATGCATTTCACCGTCGTATTCTATTTCTGCGTTGCCTTTGAGTTCTACCGTTGTGCCATCTTCCAGGGTGAACTGATACAAGGTGTTTTCTAAATCTTTTTCCTGTACTAATACGCCCTGAAATACTTCTGGGTTAAAGCGGAAGGTGGTGCAACCCTTTAGGCCTTTATCGTATGCGTATTCGTAGATGTCTTTAAAATCTTCGAACGGATACTCTGTGGGTACGTTAGCGGTTTTCGAAATAGAGGAATCAATCCATTTTTGTGCCGCGGCCTGGATGTCTACATGCTGCTTTGGATTAATGTCTTCTGAGGAAATAAAATAGTCTGGTAGTTTTTCATCTTCTTTATCGCTAAACGGCATCGCCTTTGGATTAACCATGGCGCGGTAAGCCAATAGCTCGAATGAGAAAACATCGACTTTTTCTTTGCTCTTTTTGCCTTCACGAATCACGTTACGTGAGTAGTGGTGTGCAAAGCTTGGCTCAATGCCGTTGCTCGCATTATTAGCCAGTGATAAAGAAATCGTACCGGTGGGTGCAATAGAGCTGTGGTGTGTAAAACGACAACCGTGCTCGGCGAGAGCTTCAGTTAGCTCGGAGTTTTCTTCAGCTATACGCTGCATGTAACGGCTGTATTTTGTGTGCAATACTTTGCCTTTTACTTTGTCGCCCACTTTGTAGCCGTCGTCTAACATTTCCGGGCGTTTGTAAATCATTGCCGCAGTTACCTCAAACTCTTCTTCCATCACCGGCGCCGGGCCTTTTTCAATCGCCAGTTGTAAACCAGCGCGCCAGCCCTGTAGCGCCATTTCTTTGGTGACTTTATCGGTGAACTCTAATGAAGAATCTGAACCGTATTTTTGACCCAGCATGGTTAGGGTAGAGCCTAAACCAAGGTAGCCCATACCGTGGCGACGTTTACGTGTAATTTCATCGCGCTGCTGAGGCAATGGCAGGCCATTAATCTCGACGACGTTATCGAGCATACGCGTAAAGATGCTGATGGTTTTGCCGTAGCTTTGCCAGTCGAATTCGGCTTTTTTAGTGAATGGGTTTTTAACGAAACGTGTCAGATTAATTGAACCCAGCAGGCAGCTGCCGTAAGGCGGTAAGGGTTGCTCACCACAGGGGTTGGTTGCGCGGATGTTTTCGCAGAACCAGTTGTTGTTCATTTCATTTACTTTATCGATAAGGATAAAGCCAGGCTCTGCGTAATCGTACGTAGAGGCCATTATGCTGTCCCATAAACGACGCGCCGGTACGGTACGGGTAACGCGGCAGGCAGTGAGGCCAGTGTCGTTAGTGATGTAGTCGCCCTTAATGGGCCATTCACGCCATACAACACTCTTTGCATCGTTTACATCCAGTTTATCCTGTGCACATTCTTTTGCGGTGACAGGGAAGGCCAGCTGCCAGTCGGCATCGGCTTTAACGGCTTCTACAAAATCAACCGTAATAAGCAGTGACAGGTTGAACTGACGTAAACGACCGTCTTCACGCTTGGCTTTTATGAAATCGAATACATCGGGGTGGCCTACATCAAAGGTGGCCATTTGTGCGCCACGACGACCACCGGCAGAGGATACGGTGAAACACATTTTGTCGTAGATATCCATAAACGACAATGGGCCTGAAGTGTACGCGCCTGCACCTGATACGTAACCGCCTTTGGGGCGCAGAGTAGAAAATTCATAGCCAATACCACAACCCGCTTTTAGGGTGAGGCCTGCTTCATGAACTTTCTCCAGGATGCCGTCCATAGAATCGGCGACGATGCCAGAAACCGTGCAGTTGATAGTGGAAGTGGCGGGTTTGTGCTCACGCGCACCGGCGTTAGAAATAATACGACCCGCCGGGATAGCGCCATGGCGAAGCGCCCAAAGAAACTTCTCGTGCCATTCTTTCTTTAGTTCGTCTGTGGTTTCTACATCGGATAGCGCTTTAGCAACACGCGCATAGGTTTCATCAATTGAGTTATCGACGGCTTCACCGGTTTTGGTTTTTAGACGGTATTTGGTGTCCCAGATATCCACTGATGCTTCCTGAAAAGGAACTTCATTAATTGTGTTAGGGACGGCCTGCAATTGGGGAGCGCTCATTCATTTATCCTTACAATTTTATATTGCTTTGAATTTTTATTCATTGTCTGGTTACTTCTAAATCTAAATTTTCGCATTCAGCCAGGGTGTTTCGGGGTTGGCTGAATGTGAGCCTTGCTTACTGTTATGACAGCTCGGCCTGGCTTTAGTCTTATTTGAGAGCTTTGCACGAGCCATCCCTGGCTCGGCAAAGCAACGATTCTAAAAAATGCCATTTTTTAGAATCTCTTAAAATCAATTACCTGAGTAATCGATTTTGTTGGCACATTCATGTGCCAATCGACTTTTACACTTCGTGTAAAAGTCTTTATTTGTATTAGCTTGTATTAGCGTATTCTACATAAGCGTTTAATTATGCTTATATTGTGGTGTTGGAGTAAATTAACACAAGATGTAGTGGTTTCAAATTATGTCTTAGAAAATAAATGGGGATAAGTTGTGAGTAAAACGGGGGTAACTTTTTCAAAGCCAGGTATTATGCGGCTTGCAGCGAATTTAAAATAATTTAGCGGATTTTATGTTTATGGATAAACGGTAGAATATTAGCGCACTATTTGCGGTTAGCTACTACATGTAGTGGTTTAGATTTGCACAAGCAGCAGATGTGCTGTTTTTTGGGGAAAAGCGATGTTATTCAATTTGTCCGATTTTGCGCTGTTTTAAGGCGTTGAATTAAAAAATGGGGTGCTAAGACGGGTGAGGTATTAAAGCGGCTGGTAAGGCTTAGTACGTCCCTGTACTAAATAGTCTAATTGCTTGCTAGGGCAGCATTAAGCCACGAATCATAAAGTACAGCATGGCGGCCATTAGGCCAGATGCAGGTACCGTGATAATCCACGCCGCTGCAATCTTCATTAGCTGTGAACGTTTTACCAGTTCATGTTTATAAATTTTACGCAGTTGCTTGCGCTCACTCTTAGTAAGGTCGGCCTTAGCTGAGTGGGCTTTCAATTGTTTAAGCATTAGTTTCTTTTCGGCTAATGTTGCGGCTTTATACTCCAGTAGAAATTTTTCGATTACCGCTTCATCCTGCTCGGAATGGTGAGTTTTGATTTCTTCAACCATGGTCGAGTAGCTGGTTTTTAGGTATTCACGCAGGAAACCAACACCAAATACACCGCCCACCGCAATGTGCGTTGAACTCACCGGTAAGCCTAGCTGGCTAGCGATGATTACCGTAATAGAGGCCGCCATGGCAATGCTAAAGGCACGCATCTGGTCGAGTTCGGTAATTTCACTACCGACGGTTTTAATGAGTTTGGGGCCGTATAAGGCTAAGCCTAATGCAATACCCAGTGCACCTATCATCATTACCCATAGTGGAATAGGTGCCTTGGTTGCGACACCACCGTTCATTATTGCGTCATTAATGGCAGCAAGTGGGCCAACCGCATTTGCCACATCGTTTGCGCCGTGTGCAAAACTTAACAACGCAGCGGCAAATATAAGCGGGATAGTAAATAGCTTGTTTACCCCCTGTTTATCATTGCTGATTGCTGCAGAGGCCTTGGCAATTAAGGGTCTAACCACAATGTAAGCGGCAGCGGCAACGCCTGCGCCAATCGCAGCGGCGGTTACAAAATCAACTTTCCAGATTTTTTTAAAGCCCTTTAGCATCAGGTAGGTGCCAAATGCCCAGGCCATAATGGCCACAAGGATGGGGACGACGTTACGCGCCGCATCACTCATATCATTTTTATAGGTAATGCTGCGTTTTATACTGTACAGAAAGAGGGCTGCGATAATGCCGCCAAGTACCGGTGAAATAATCCAGCTGGCCGCGATTTGGCTCATTTTGCCCCAGTTGGCAATGTCGATTCCACCGGCGGCAATACCGGCACCGAGCACGCCGCCGACTATAGAGTGTGTTGTAGATACCGGAGCGCCAAAAGCAGTGGCTAAATTAAGCCACAGAGCACCGGCTAAAAGGGCTGCCATCATTAACCAGATAAACATATTGGGATCGGAGATCATGCCTGGATCAATGATGCCCTTTTTAATGGTACTGACGACTTCACCCCCGGCAATGATGGCACCGGCGGCTTCAAAGATAGCGGCAATAACAATGGCACCGGTTAGTGTAAGGGCACGAGAACCAACTGCAGGGCCTACATTATTGGCAACATCATTTGCGCCAATATTCATCGCCATATAACCGCCAATCATTGCAGCGGCGATTAATAAAAATCCATTTTCAACATTGGCAATAGTTGCACCGGTATACAGCATAATGCCGACAATAAAGAGCATGGCCATACCGAGACGTGTGCTTTCTTTGCGGCCAGAGTTTGCAGCTGACTGTATGTTGTTAATATCTTTAAATTCCAAGTGAAGTTCCTCGCGACGATTGATCGTTTGTATTTGAGACCAGTCTGAGTGTGTAGGGATTAACTGCCAAATTAGGATGTTAAAATTTGTTAACGTTTTATTATGGCGCGAATAATAACGGCGAATTTGTTTTATGTACATGAAACTTTGATGAAAAAAAATCAATATCAATATCAATATTAATTAAAACAATTAGTTATTGCACTATTCTAAAGTTAAATAGCACTACAAATACGCTGTAAAAAGGGTAATTTGAGGGGCTTTATTCAGGCCTTTTTAGGCTTTAGGCCTGTAACAATTCGAGTATTTGCTGGGCTGATTCGATGCTGTAGTTTGCGCCCCATTGAGCGGTGTCTGCGGATTCATCGATATAACCATAATTGGCTACAATGGTTTGCATGCCTGCATTTTTACCGGCCTGAATATCGCGTAATGCATCACCTACATATAAACAATGTTGGGGGCTGGAGTTGGCCTGCTTGCAGGCCAGGTACATGGGTTCTGGGTGAGGCTTGCGATTGGCCGTTGTGTCGCCGCTTATAATGCAGGCAGCGCGTTCGTGTAAATTGAGTTGCTGCATAAGGGGCAGGGTTAACCAGCCGGGCTTGTTGGTAACAACGCCCCAGTTCATTTCCTGTTGCTCTATATATTCGATGAGCTCCTGCATGCCGGGAAATAAAGTGGAATCGACGCACAGCTTATCTTCATAGATTTTTAGATAACGTTTTTTTAAACGTTCGATGGTGGCTTCATCGTTCTCATCAGGAAAACCCAGTTGTACGAGGGCCGCGCTGCCATTAGAAACCACCGGGCGGATGTGGGCAAAACTTAATTCAGCTTTGTGTTCTTCGTTAAGCAAAATATTTAGCGCATTTGCCATGTCTGGTGCGGTATCGATTAAGGTGCCATCCAGATCAAATAATACGGTTTTAATATTACGCATTATGTTAATTACTCAGCGTTATCAGGTGAGGGTGCCAGGTAATGCGCCATGTAGTTTACGTCTACATCTTTGCCTAATTTATAGGTTTTGGTGAGCGGGTTATAGCTCATGCCAGTAATGTTTTTCAGTTGCAGTTCTGCTTCGCGTGCCCATTCATCTAGCTCAGAGGGCTTAATGAATTTTGCATAATCGTGCGTGCCCTTAGGCAGCATTTTTAAAACATACTCTGCACCGACAATCGCCAGCATATAGGCTTTTGGATTGCGATTAATGGTGGAAAAAAATACATTGCCACCAGGCTTAACTAATTTTTGGCAGGCTTTGATTACTGATGCTGGATCTGGCACATGTTCTAACATTTCCATGCAGCTGACGGCATCGAAAGACGCGGGTTCCTGTGCGGCTAATTCTTCAACGGTGATTTGCTTGTAATTAACCTCCACGCCGCTTTCCATGGCGTGTAACCTGGCAACCGAGAGAGGGGCTTTACCCATGTCGATAGCGGTAACATCAGCGCCACGTTGCGCCATGCTTTCTGACAGAATACCACCGCCGCAACCCACATCGAGTACGCGCTTGCCACTGAGTTGCACGCGTTCATCAATATAGTGAAGGCGCAACGGGTTAATTTCATGCAGTGGTTTGAATTCGCCCTGCCTGTCCCACCAGCGACTGGCGAGTTCTTCAAATTTAGAAATTTCTGCGGGATCGACGTTTAATGTAGTCATACGGATTCTTTAAATTGTTTGTCTATTGGCATTAGGAATGTATAAGCGTTGTTTAGTAAGCCTTATTTAGCTTGCTTACTGTCGTACTCGGCTATTTTAACATTCCATTCCTGAGTTTTACGAATTAAGTCTTTCTCGTTAAGTGTAGTGAGTTCACGATCTTTTAATAAGTGGCGACCGGCTACCCACACATCACTGACCTGTTCACGGTTGCTGCTGTACACCAGGTTGGCGATGGGGTCATACACTGGCTGCATTTCCAGGCTAGAAAAATCAATGGCGATGATATCGGCAAATTTACCCGCTTCCAGGCTGCCTGTTATGTTGTCTATACCCAATGCCTTCGCACCATTGATGGTTGCCATTCTAACGGTTTGCATCGCGCTAAGCGCGGTTGCATCCAGGCTTACACCTTTTGCTAGCAAGCTTGCGGTGTGCATTTCACCTAGCATATTGAGGTCGTTGTTGCTGGCAGCGCCATCGGTACCCAGGGCCACATTGACACCTGCATCCATGAGCTTTTTAACCGGGCAGAAACCGCTGGCGAGCTTTAAATTAGATTCTGGGCAGTGAACAACGTGGCTGCCTGACTCTGCCATAAGGGCAATTTCTGCATCGCTGGCCTGGGTGAAATGCACGGCCATTAAATTGGGCGAAACTAAGCCTAAATCATTGAGCCTCTCCAGAGGACGTTTGCCGTATTGCTTTACTGACTGCTCAATTTCACCGGCGGTTTCGTGTACGTGAATATGAATGGGCAGGTCCATTTCATCGGCGAGTACGCGAATGCGGCTCAGGGGTTCATCGCTCACTGTAAATGGCGCGTGGGGTGCAAAAGGGGTATGGATTAAGCTATCACTACGGTAGTTATCGCGCAACTCCAGGCCTTTATCTATGTATTCACTGGCATTGCTGGCCCATGCGCTGGGGAAATCGATACAAATAAGGCCGATGCATGCGCGGATGCCAATGTCCCTGGCGATGCGTGCTGTGACATCGGGGAAGAAATACATGTCATTAAAACAGGTGGTGCCAGAACGTAGCATTTCTGCGATGGCGAGCTGTGAACCGGTGCGCACAAAGTCGTCGCTTACCCAGTGTGATTCAGCGGGCCAAATATGCTGGTTAAGCCACTCATCCAGGGCCAGGTCATCCGCCATACCACGGAATAGCGACATTGGGCCGTGTGTATGTGCATTGATTAAACCCGGCATTAGCAGGTGATTATTGTAGGTTTTTTCTACAGCAGCAGAAAAGTCTTGCCTGGCCTGTTGGCTGGGTAATATTTGTGTAATACGTCCGTCATCAATGATAATGCAATGATCTTGCAGGACGGTATTTGAGTCATTTACTGGCAAAATCCAGCGAGCATGTAAGATAGTGTCAACGCTTTTCATGCGCGGCAAGATAACATAAAAATGGCATTTTCAAGACTGTTTTTCACGAAAAATAGTGGTATAAGTGGGTGAATATTATTTTACGAATAAAAATGGAGAAAACTATGCGGTTATTTCAGCAGTCAATTCAGCTACGTCGTGCGCTACCTATTATGGCATTAAGTGTATTGCTGGGGTTAAGTGCAGGCTGTAGTCAAAAAGTGACGCGTGTAGATAGTGATAAAGTAACGGATTTAAGCGGGCAGTGGAACGATACGGACTCACGTTTGGTTTCACGGGAAATGATTGATGATGTTTTATCGCGTCCCTGGATTTCGCAATATGAAGCTAAGCACCGTAAAGTACCCACGGTTATTATTGGTTCTATTCGAAACTTAAGCCATGAACATATTAATACGCGTACCTTTATTAGTGATTTAGAAAAAGCATTAATCAATTCAGGTGAAATTGATTTTGTGGCCTCAGCTTCTGAGCGAGATGAGCTTCGAGCTGAACGTCGTGAACAGGATTTACATGCAAGTGAGAGCACACGTAAGGCAATGGGTAATGAAACTGGCGCAGACTTTATGTTGCAAGGCTCTATTAATACCATTGTAGATGCTATTAAGGGTGAACAAGCGCGTTTCTACCAGGTGGATTTGACGCTGATTAATTTAGAAACTAACCGTAAAGTTTGGCTGGGTCAAAAGAAAATTAAAAAGACCATAGAAAAAAGTAGCTGGGGTTTATAATTGTTTGCTAACAATTTATTAATACTCACTTAAGATCCTGGTTTTGTCAGGGATGCTGAAGTTTCAATATTTAAATGTTGGTCATTAAACGTATTCCGGGATGGCAATACATAGAATCAATCGAGGAATTTCTTAATGAGTATTCAATTACTCGTTCGCCTTAGCGCGGTCTTTTTTGTGCTAACGGCATTGTTACTTCAAGCTTGTGCAACCTCGGCTCAAAAAACAGCACAGATGCGCAGTTTTTTGGCATCAAGTCATTATGATTTAGCTTTAGTGGAAGCAGAAAAGGCATTAAAGGATAATCCTTCAGGTGTTATGGAAAATATGAATGTGGGTTTATTGCGTCGTCTAGAAAATGATTTTGAGGGCAGTAATAAAGCCTTTGAAAATGCCAAGCAAAAAATCGATGCGCTTTATACCTCATCTATAACGGAGTATGCGGGAGCAACCCTAATCAATGATGAAAACATTAGTTTTCAGGGGGATAGATTTGAACAAATTCTCATTCATCTTTATATGGCAAGCAATTATCTTCAGCTAAACCAATTAGACTCAGCACGCGTCGAGTTATTGCAGTCACAAACAAAAATGGATGAATGGGGTGAGCCAAAAGATGAAATGCCGTTTATGCGCTATTTCTCTGGTATGTTATTTGAAATGATGGGTGAAGAAGATTCGGCGGCAGTATCATATAGAAAAGCGGTAGATGCTTATAAAAACACCTATGAAAAACACGGTTTGAGCGTTCCCATGCAGTTGAAATATGATTTACTGCGTGTGCTGGCTAATATGCGCTTATGGGATGAGGTGGAGCGCTATAAAAAACAGCTTGGTTTAACTGATTACAAGGTGGTGAGGCAGAAAAATCAATCAGCGCTGGTGGTTGTTTTGGGTAATGGAATGGTGGGGCAGCGAGAGCAAAGGGTGTTTCAAACCTGGTCGCCAGAATTGAAATACAACATCAGGGTTGCTGTTCCTGATTATATTCGTCCACCTGCATACCTTAATAAAGCACGCATTCGGATAGGTGAACAAACCTATATGATGCAAACAGTGTCAAATTTAGATGGCCTGGCCAGGGCTTCATTGAATGAAAATATGCCCGTTATCACTGCTCGCGCTATTGCGCGTGCAGTGATGAAGAAAAAAACAGAACGTGAGGTAGGTGATAAAACAGGTTCGTTTGGTCAGGTAGCAGCAATGCTTGCTAATTTTGGTTCCGAAATAGCCGATACGCGTAGTTGGAATACATTGCCACAAGAGTTTGAATTGGCGCGTATTTCCTTGCCTGCAGGGGAATACAATGTGGCGATAGAGCTGTTTAATTCAGCAGGTTATATTGTTGATGTGATATATGAAAATGTAAAAATTGAACCTGCTGCTGTAATGTTTATAAATAAACACTGGACATCACCTGCTGTTCGAAATGCGCCTATAACTAAAGTCGATAGATGAAAAGCATAATATTGATTGGTGGTGTGAGTGTGTTTTTAATGACCCATGTTTACGTATAGTGATTGGCGGATTGTCTGGTATGAATAAAAAAATTATATTTATTAGCAGTTTGTTGTTTTTTTACAGTTCTATTTCTTCGCCTGTAAATGCTCGAATTAAACCAGACTGGGTTGAATCTGAAGCCGTGCGCTATCCCAATAATTTATATATTTCTGCGACAGGTTCGGCCTCTGATGCGGAGCTGGCTAAAGATAGAGCGCTGGCAAATCTAAGCAAGATTTTTGAGGTACGTATTGATGCAGCATCAACGAGCAAATCTGATATTTATGTATCCTTACATAATATGAAAGAAACAGTGGCTAAAAAAAATCATTTGTCTCAGTTAATCCGTGTTAGTGCAAATAAAGTTATTCAGGGCGCCCAAGTTGTAGAGTCATGGAGGGATGATCAGCTGGCCATGTTTTATGCATTGGCCGTGCTGGATCGAAAGCAGGCACGGAATAATATAATGGATGAAATTAATCGTTTAGATGAAGCGACGAATGCTCAACTTGAGAATATCAAGTTATTGAAAGACCCTTTGTTAATAATAAGAGGCTTGGATAAGGCTATATCACTTCAACAAAATCGTTTATCTTTGCATGATACGTTAAAAATAATTAACTTACATGGTCGAGGTTACCCCGGTGAGTGGCAATTATCTAGTTTGCAAGCCCAGCTTGAAGATGAGCTGAGTTTACTGAGAATAAGTGCCGCAGTGGATACGGGCAAAGTATCAAATTCAACTGAGTTACAAAAAATATTAAAAGCTTCAATGGCAAATGCGGGTTTACCTGCGGTCGATGAAGGTGATTATACATTTACAATAAGCCTTAGTATTAACGATCTTGGTTTTCAGTATGGATGGTATTGGAAACGTGCTAAATTAAACATAGCGTTTGCAAAAAGTAGTGGGGAAATAATTGAACAGAAGGAATGGCCATTGAAGGTTTCGTCACTTCAACAAGAGGAGGCGCAAAGTCGATTAATGACTCAGGTTTCCAATAAACTTAATGTTAATCTCAGGTCATTAATTATAGGCGCTACATCTGCAAATAATTAAGTTGTAGTAGCTCAGATACAATCTTACAGGTCGATTTACTGATGTCGATGTGTTCTGACAACTGAGAGTTAATCTAGATAAATGAAAACGTTTAGAATTATTGCTTTAAGGTAATGACACTACTACAAGTAAATGACAGATCAAGTTCGAAGCGTATTAACTTCAAGCGTCATTTTTAAGTGCCGCTCGAAGTTTAATTAACAATTAATGTTTATATGTGAGCATGTAGATTTTTCTAAGATCTGGTTACAGTTAAACGGGTTTCACTGTTTGACAGCATTCCCTCACGATGTAAAAAATCAATAACAAAATCCAGTCCTTCAAGACTTTTTAACTGTGTAAAGACATAAGGCTTTTCCTTGCGCATCCGTTTAGTGTCTGAATCCATTACTTCAAGTGATGCACCAACCATTTCAGCCAGATCTATTTTATTTATTACCAGTAAATCAGACTTGGTAATACCTGGGCCACCTTTGCGTGGAATTTTTTCACCTGATGCAACATCGATAACATAAATGGTTAAATCAGCTAGCTCGGGGCTGAATGTTGCACTTAGGTTATCACCACCACTTTCTATGAAGATGACATCCAGATTTTCAAATTTATTGGATAGATCTTCCACGGCTGCCAGGTTCATAGAAGCATCTTCACGTATAGCAGTATGTGGGCAACCCCCGGTTTCGACACCTACAATACGATCTGCATCCAGGGCTTCGGCTTCGGTTAGTATGCGTTGATCTTCGCGGGTGTAAATATCGTTAGTCACCACGGCAATATTAAAGTCATCACGCATAGCTTTACATAACTGTTCTAATAATGCTGTTTTTCCAGAACCAACCGGACCACCAACACCAACACGTAAAGGGGCTTTTGTTTTCATAATGTTTCCTGTTATATATTCTTATGATCTAAATAATCGGCTGTACTGGCTTTCATGCAAGCTACTTGCTATGGCCAATGCCGGCGTGCTGGCACCGATATGCTCTTCATCAATCAGGCAGGCCTGATCAACCGCGTTAACGATTTGCTCACTAAACTCGTACAATAATCGCTGTCCCTCACTTTGCCCTAATGGCACCAGTTTTATGGCAGCGGCGACTGCATTTTCTAACCAGCTCCAGGTGTAACCCAGGAGTAAATCCCTTAGCGGTATTTTCCAGTGACTTGCCGCTAGTGCATAACCACCAATCTGACTTTTTAATAATGCATCTTTCCAGTTATTGAGTTCAGACCATTGTTCGCTTTCAGGTAGTTTTATTAACAGACTATATAATGCGCGAGCTCGCTGTTTTTCTTCTTCTCTAAGCTCATAGGTTTCACGACTTGCGTACATCCACTGGCTCCAGTGCTGGAATTCTTTATGGCTGTTATTATTAACAGACTCATACAATCGATACAGCAGCGGAAGTTCCAGGTATTGCAGGCTATCGGTTAATACAGATGATAACCATTGTTTTGTTTCAGCTTCATTGTTTAACCAGCCACACTCAACGGCCCATTCCATACCCTGTGAATAGGTAAACGCACCCGTGGGTAAGTTTGGGCTGATCAAGTGCATCAGGCGTAATGAAGATAAACTAGAGTCGTGCATGATCCCGGGTATTCTCGCTGTTAAGTATCGATGCTGTGATGACATTGGTCACCGTAATAATGGTGATACATGTGAGTAGAAAACCAAACATAAAACCAACGTTATCCAGTAAGTGATTCATGTCGTGTGATTCGGCGCTAACTTCAATGCCATGCGCCCAGCCATGGGCAATCATAAACAGGCTAAGCAGTGTGACTGAGAGTTTTTGCGCATATTTCTGTATCCACAATAATAAAAAATACAGGGGAATTGAAAATAAAATGGCAGTTTCAACCCAGGCTGTCTGAAGCCAGGTTTGAGAACCTATAACTACAGCACCTACGGCGCCTAACCCTAGCGCTAAGGTGATTGCAGCAGTAGCAATACATTGCCCTGTGTTAAGGCGTGCAATTAATACACCGCTCAGAATGAGTGCAAGGAGATGATCTAAACCTACAAGCGGATGTGCCATGCCACTCATTAAACTGTGACTCAGATTATTCTCATGTGCCAGTACAACAGGTGATAAAAGCGTAATAGAAATCGTTATAAATAGCTTTATTAGTTTTTTCATAATGTAACTCCTTACATTTAATGTTCGTGTTGATGACTGTGTGTGTGCGAATGATTATGGCCATTCGCAGCCTGTTGATAAGCACCGGCTTCGGGTTCAAATGCGGCCTGTTCAACTTTCACTTCAAGCCCCATCTGTTTTAACATGTCGTCAAGCACATGATCGTGCTGATAACGTAACCAGCCATTTTCTACCTGTAATGGTATATGCCGATTGCCAAGATGATAAGCTGCACGTGCCAGCAGGGTGGCATCATCACAGATAATGCTTGAAACAGTTTCGGTTGCAGATACCACTTCAATTACCGTGCCATCATGACTACTGAGCAGATCGCCACCTCTTAATAAAGTACCGCGGGGTAAAAATAAACCCGCATCTCGGCCATCATCAAGTTTTGCACGTAGTCGACTTCGCATTCTTTTTTCGATTGGAAGGGTTAGTTTTCCACTGCTGCTTGTTGCTTCGGTTTCTAGTTTTATTAGTTCTATCATTTTAAAATCCGTCATTCATCATAAAATTAATGGTCTCGTCATACCAACGTGCTTTTAGCCGGTATCCAGTGACTTTGGTCTTTCACTTAATGTTTATCAAAACAAAAAATACTTCTGTGCCATGGGTAATATTTTTGCCGGTTCACAGGTTAATAATTGTCCATCGGCTCTCACCTCATAGGTTTGTGAATCAACTTCAATATTCGGTGTGTAGTTGTTATGAATCAGGTCCTGTTTTTTTACACTTCTGCAGTGTTTAACCACACCGATTAATTTTTGCAGTTCCAGTTGTTTATCAATACTGGCATTCATTGCGGCTTGTGAAACAAAGGTCATACTGGTTGAGCTGAGTGCTCGACCATAACTGCCAAACATCGGGCGGTAATGTACTGGTTGTGGTGTAGGTATGGAGGCATTCGCATCTCCCATTAATGCCTGGGCTATCATGCCACCTTTAATAATGAGGCTGGGTTTCACGCCAAAAAATGCGGGTGACCAGATGGATATATCCGCAAGTTTACCCACTTCAAGCGAACCAACTTCATGGGCGATGCCATGTGAGAGTGCAGGGTTGATTGTATATTTGGCAATATAACGTTTTACTCGATTGTTATCACTGTCGTTGCTGTCGCCTTCAAGGGGACCAAATTGAACTTTCATTTTATGTGCGGTTTGCCAGGTTCGGGTAATCACTTCGCCAACTCGACCCATGGCCTGTGAATCAGAGGAGATCATTGAGAAAGCGCCCATGTCATGCAAAATATCTTCAGCGGCGATGGTTTCACGTCGAATGCGTGATTCAGCAAATGCCACATCTTCTGCAATATTTGGATCAAGGTGGTGACACACCATTAACATATCCAGATGTTCATCAATGGTGTTAACGGTATAGGGGCGGGTTGGATTAGTGGAAGAGGGCAAGACATTATCCAGTCCGCAGGCGCGAATAATATCCGGCGCATGACCACCACCGGCACCTTCAGTATGGTAGGTGTGTATGGTCCGGCCCTCGAAGGCTTCAATGGTATCTTCAACAAATCCGGATTCATTTAACGTGTCCGTATGAATGGCAACCTGAACATCGAACTCTTCGGCAATATTTAAACAGTTGCGGATTGTTGCCGGTGTTGTGCCCCAGTCTTCATGCAGTTTTAAACCCATCGCTCCAGCTTCAAGCTGTTCCTGTAGTGCCGCGGGAAGGCTTGCATTACCTTTGCCCATAAACCCAAGGTTCATTGGAAAGGCTTCTGCTGCTTCTAACATGCGATGAATATTCCATGGCCCCGGTGTGCAGGTGGTTGCATTGGTGCCTGTTGAAGGTCCCGTGCCGCCACCTAACATGGTCGTGATGCCCGACGACAACGCTTCTTCAATTTGTTGCGGACAGATAAAGTGTATGTGTGCATCTATACCACCTGCGGTAACAATTTTTCCTTCACCACCAATCACATCCGTACCCGGTCCGATAATAATATCAACCCCATTTTGTATATCCGGATTACCGGATTTTCCGATGCCCGAGATACGTCCATTTTTAATGCCGATATCTGCTTTTACAATTCCCCAGTGATCGATAATTAATGCGTTAGTAATAACAAGATCGGCGACCTCCGATGAAACCGATTGAGATTGCCCCATGCCATCACGAATAACTTTGCCACCACCGAACTTAACTTCATCACCATAACTGGTGAAATCTTTTTCAACTTCAATCCATAGTTCTGTATCCGCCAGGCGAACTTTATCACCAGTGGTTGGGCCAAACATTTCTGCATAGGCCTGTCGACTCATGGTTGCCATTATTGTTTATCTCCAAAATATTTTTTTATTTGTCAGGTCTTATCTAACAAATTTATTTTTTATCATCCAGTGAGCCCATTACGCGGCCCTGAAATCCATACACTTCACGTTTGCCGACATAGCTGGTTAACTCGACGGTGCGACTTTGCCCGGGTTCAAAACGCACGGCGGTTCCCGCTGGAATATTTAACCGATAACCCCGAGTTGATTCACGATCAAACTCTAACGCCATATTGGCTTCATAAAAATGATAATGGGAACCAATTTGAATAGGTCGATCTCCACTATTGGATACTTCTACACTCAGTGTGTTACGTCCTTTATTAATTTCAATATCACCGTCAAGGGTTTTAATCTCACCGGCAATTACAGGTTTGGTATTCATAAATACACCTTTAGCTAACGGGTTGATGTACAGTCACAAGTTTTGTGCCATCAGGGAAGGTGGCTTCAACCTGTACTTCATGAATCATTTCAGCGATGCCATCCATGAGCTGATCTGCACTTAATATCTGTCGACTTTCATTCATTAGTTCTGCTACGGTTTTTCCATCTCGTGCACCTTCCATTATCGCTGCGCTGATATATGCAACGGCTTCAGGATAATTAAGTTTCACACCGCGGGCCAGGCGACGTTCGGCAACCAGAGCGGCGGTAAACAGGAGAAGTTTATCTTTTTCACGGGGAGTTAAGTCCATATGGATTCCTATGTTGCCCAAATACGTGGCAGCACGGCGAAACGTTTTAACATGACAGGACGCAGTACTTGCCAGATTTTTATCAGTTGTTTTTTAATCAGTTCACTGTTATCGCCTAACACGCGTATCACCAGTAAACCGTCAATTAATGTTGCTGAAATCAGCTCAGAAGAAAAAGTTTCTATTTGCTTGCGAACCGTTTCTAGCTGATTCCTGTTGCAGGGAAAAGCAAGCAAACTTGCCTGTAATGCATGGCCACGTAAACCTGCTACCGCATGTAGGCTTTGTTTGTTAAACACCCGCTGGTTTTCTATGAATAACAAGGTGTCGTTGTGATAAAACTCAAGCCGCGAATCAAACGCACCCTGTGTAAAAGTTTCATTACTCGTAGGGCGTCCCAGGCAACTAATATCCCAGCCAATAAATGTGCCATCACCCCGGCACTCTATTCGTGTGCGAGCCTGGAGTCGTGCGCCAGAAAAAAGAATGTTCTCCTGTGGTAACCATTCAAGACTTGCACCGGGCTTGATTTTCAGGCGTTGCTGAAGTTGTGCCCAGCTGCCTGCACTGAGATAAAATTTTCCTGAACCCGGAGTGGTGGCCAGTACCTGTGTATTTTTCTGTAATGTAAATTCAATGTGAAGAATATCGCCACCAACAACTCCACCGGGAGGGTGTAATATGTAGATATGTGCCAGATCATTTTCCGGGTAAAACGCTCTTTGCACACGCAGTGGTCCATAGTGTCTTGTTTGGCCTAAAACAGTCTGTGTAGAATTTGCTGTTTTTTTCTGTTCAAAACACAATTGCAAAAGCGCTTTCCAGCCAGTTTTTTCTTTATAAGGTTTGATCTCAGAAAGTTTCAGGGGAAGATTCATACGGTCAGGTATTCCTTAATCAGCGCATCTGATAACTCATCAAGCGGTCCATTAGCAACTCTGCGTCCTCTATCCAGTATGCAAAACTGATCGGCAACTTTTTTTACAAAATGCAGTTTCTGTTCAACCAGTAATACGGTCATACCCATTTCATGATTGAGTTTTTTAATGACATCACCAATTTCCGCAACAATATTGGGCTGTATGCCTTCGGTGGGTTCATCAAGAATAAGTAGTTTTGGATCGATAACCAGCGCGCGGCCAATGGCTAACTGTTGTTGTTGGCCACCTGATAAATCACCGCCACGACGATGCCGCATTTCATGTAGAACAGGAAACAGTTCATAGATAAAATCGGGTATTGCCTTCGCTTTATCAGGTCTTGCAGGAAGACCAATTAATAAATTTTCTTCTACCGTGAGCAGAGAAAATATCTGTCGGCCCTGTGGTACATATCCAATACCCGTTGTTGCACGTTGTTCCATCGGCATTTTATGTAAGGCGAGATCCTGGTATTTCATTTCGCCCGAGGCAAGAGGGTGCGCACCCATAATGCAATCAAGCAGTGTGGTTTTGCCAACACCGTTACGTCCCATCAGACAGGTGCATTTTCCTTTTGTAACATCCAGATCTATATCCCAAAGAGTATGACTTTGTCCATAAAACTGATTCAGGCCATTAATTGTTAACATTTATTCTCCTAGATAAACTTCAATGACTTTGGGATTGTTCTGTACTTCTGACATACTGCCTTCGGCCAGCACATGCCCCTGGTGTAATACGGTGACGGTGTTGGCAATTGAACGCACAAAGTCCATATCATGTTCAACCACAATGACTGAATGTTTTCCTGCCAGTGAGGTGAGTAGTTCAGCGGTACGTTCCATTTCCTGATGTGTCATACCCGCAACTGGTTCGTCTACTAGCAGGAGTGCCGGTTTTTGCATCAGTAACATACCAATTTCCAGCCATTGCTTTTGACCGTGTGATAGTTTGCTGGCAGGATCCTGATAAATTTCTTGCAAACCGATAGCGTTTAACACTTCATCAATATAATCACGTTGCTCACCATTGAGTTTGGCAAGCAGTAACGGTAAAACCCGTTTGTCCTGAGACATGGCGAGCTGGAGATTTTCAATGACCGTCAGATTTTCGAAAACAGTGGGTTTCTGGAATTTTCGACCAATACCAGCTTCTGCGATTTCAGGTTCATCCATTTTTAATAAATTATGCCGTTGACCAAACCAGGCCTGTCCTGAATCGGGTATAGTTTTACCCGTGATAATATCCATCATGGTGGATTTACCCGCACCATTGGGACCAATAATGCAGCGTAATTCACCCACTTCTATATACAGGTTCAAATCGTTAATTGCTTTAAAACCATCAAAACTTTTATTCAGACCTTCCAGGTACAAAATAATATTATGACTAAGATCAACTTTAGGTGGCTGTGTCTGTATTAAAAATTCAAAAACTCTGTCTCGTTGTTTGAGCTGGTTAAGTGTTTCCAGTGTGCTCATGCTTTTGCTCCCGCTAAATTTAGACGCAGTGTACGAATGCCTACGATACCTTTAGGCAAGTACATGGTGACAAGAACAAACAATGCGCCTAAAGCATATAGCCAGACTTCGGGAAGGGCTGCAGTGAAATAGGTTTTTGAATAGTTAACAATTAATGCGCCGATAATAGCGCCATATAAAGTATTGCGACCGCCTATTGCGACCCAGATAATTAATTCAATTGAATTTAATGGAGAGAATTCCCCCGGGTTAATAATACCTACCTGAGGCACATACAGTGCACCGGCAATACCTGCAATCACCGCTGAGAAAACAAAAATCCAGAGTTTAATTTTTTCAACTCTGTAACCGATAAATCGACTTCTGCTTTCTGCGTCGCGTATGGCGACACAGGCTAAGCCGAGTCTTGAGCTAACAATGTAACGGCTGATGATATATGCAATAGCCAGAGCAATAGCTGAAGCAAGAAACAGTGCAATTCGTGTACTGTCTTCACGTAAACTGAAACCAAGAATATCTTTAAAATCCGTGAGACCATTATTACCACCAAAGCCCATTTCATTTCTAAAGAAAGCCAGCATTAAAGCATAGGTTAAGGCCTGTGTAATTATCGAAAGATAAACGCCGGTGACCCGTGAACGAAAAGCAAGATAACCAAAGATGTAGGCTAGAACACCGGGTACCAGAATGGTCATAATAGCGGCAAACCAGAAGTGATCAAAACCACTCCAGAACCAGGGCAGTTCCTGCCAGTTTAGAAAAACCATAAAGTCGGGCAGTATCGGATCACCATAAACACCACGTTCACCGATCTGGCGCATTAAATACATGCCCATTGCATAACCACCTAACGCAAAGAATGCACCGTGGCCCAGACTTAAAATTCCTAAATAGCCCCACACAAGATCTGCGGATAAAGCGAGCAGGGCATAGGTTAAATATTTTCCCAGTAGTGTCACTGTGTAGGTTGAGATATGAAATATACTATCTCCAGGAACCAGTAAATTAAGAACAGGAATAATGATACTAACTGCGAGTAAACAACTCAGTAACCAGATGCCAGGTTTGTCGTTTTTTATAATGTTTAGCATAGTCATGATTTAATCCTCTGCCGCACGGCCGCGTTGAGGAAATAATCCTTTAGGTCGTTTCTGAATAAAGAGAATAATAAAGACCAGAACAATAATTTTTGCGAGTACTGCACCGGCCCAGGGTTCGAGTAATTTATTGATCACACCCAGGCTCATACCTGCAACCAGTGTTCCCCATAAGTTACCCACGCCACCAAATACCACTACCATGAATGAATCGATAATGTATGCCTGACCCAGATTAGGTCCAACATTGGTCAGCAGGCTAAGCGCAACGCCTGCTAAACCGGCAATGCCTGAGCCCAGACCAAAGGTTAGAGCATCAACCCACTCTGAACGAACCCCCATGGCTCTGGCCATATTTCTGTTTTGTGAGACAGCACGTACCTGTAAACCCAGTACGGTTTTTTTCATGACTAAAATAAGTGCAATGAATACTAACAGGCAGAAAATAATGATATAGAAACGATTCCAGGTTAAACCCAGCACTTCATTAATTTGCCAGGCATCGGACATCCATTGTGGGGTTTCTACACTGCGGTTAAGGGGGGAAAAAATTGAACGAACGATTTGCTGTAAGATTAAACTGATGCCAAAGGTTGCCAGCAGTGTTTCTAATGGTCGACCGTAAAGGTGTTTAATGATACCGCGTTCAATCGCAATGCCCACAAGGCCTGCAACAATAAAGGCCGCAGGAATGGCAACTATTATCGAAGCTCCAATATTATCTGGCATGAGAAGTTGAACAACATAGGTTGTATAGGCACCTATCATCATTAACTCGCCATGCGCCATATTAATAACGCCCATTACGCCAAAGGTAATCGCCAGGCCTATCGCTGATAAGGCGAGTACAGAACCCAGGCTAAGACCAAAAAAAATAGTTTCTATATTGGAATAAAGATCGCGTTTGTTATTTATTTTTTTTATAGCGGCGAGTTTTTTCTGTTTGAATTTTTTGTTTTCGGGCTGATAACTCATTAACGCATTGATGGAAGAGGGGTTAAGGCTTTCACTGAGAACATTAATGGCAGCCATCTGAGTTTCTTCATCGCCATTCTCGATATCATGTATGGCTAACAGCGTGTTCATGGCACTGAGAACCTGCGCATCAGTTTCTGACGCTACAAGGCTCTTAACTAATAAGGCTGAGTCTGTACTCGGGTTATTTAATAATGCCTCTACGGCACCTAGTCTGATTTTAGCGTTCGTGTCTTTTAACTGTATTGAAGCTAGTGCCTGTCGAACAGTGCTTCTTAGTTTGTTGTTGGTTCTAACTTTTTTAAAGCCATTTTTATTATCCTGAATGACTGGAGATGCAGATATTTTCAGTTGGAATAGATGATTAAATTGATAACTATTTTCTAATTTCTGCATAATAAAAAGCTGTTGGGTCTCTTTATTGAAATATAACTGGCCTTCCAGTATTGCGCTCAAGGCAGGGTAAACTTGTGGTGGATTGGCTTTAGTGATGATATCTATAGCCAATTCGATATCTTTGTGTTTTTTTGACGTCAGTTGCTTCCATGCGTCATCTAATGAAAGCTGAGACGCTGATGGTTTTTCATAGAATTCAGCAGATAGATTTTCTGGGATTTCATTGTTTGTAATTTCATTGGCGTAAAGTAACTGAGAAAAGCTCAGTAAAAAAATACTGTGAACAAACAGTAAAAATAATTTATAACTTGTATTCGTTTTTATCGCTTTAAGCATTAGTGGTTCCATATCGTCGTAAGAAGAGTGCAAAGATCATCCGCAGGTTTAATTTAGCGGGAGTCTGATGATCTATGCACCCTTGATTATGCAACTAGGATCTTATGAAACTAGTAGTTCTGACCACTACACTTTTTAGTTTTAGTGTTGTAGTTTCCACATGAAAGTGGTGCGCGCCAATCAGCAATCAGGTCCTTAGATCCAGGCAAAAAGTTTGACCATGCATCACCTGCCACTAAGTCTTCGGTTTCCCAGACAATATCAAACTGACCATTTTTCTGAATTTCACCAATTAAGACTGGTTTCGTGATGTGATGATTTGCTAGCATTTCTGAGGTGCCACCCGTCAGGTTAGCAACCTTAATACCAATCAGTGCATCCTGTACTTTCTTAGGATCAGTTGTGCCAGCTTTTTCAACCGCTTTAACCCACATGTTGAAACCAATGTAATGTGCTTCCATTGGATCGTTAGTTACACGCTTTTTACTTTTGATAAATTTTTGCCACTTTTTAATGAACTCAGAATTAGCATCAGATTCAACACTCATAAAGTAATTCCATGCAGCCAGGTGCCCTACTAGTGGTTTGGTATCAAGCCCTGAAAGCTCTTCTTCACCCACCGAGAATGCAACAACAGGAATGTCTTCGGCTGATATGCCCTGGTTTCCTAACTCTTTATAGAACGGAATGTTTGCATCACCATTAATGGTTGATACAACGGCGGTTTTTTTGCCTTCACTACCAAATTTTTTGATACTGGAAACAATTGACTGCCAGTCAGAGTGACCAAACGGTGTGTAGTTAACCATAATGTCTTTTTCTTTTACGCCTTTTGAAATCAGATAGGCTTTAAGAATTTTATTGGTTGTACGTGGATACACATAGTCTGTGCCAGCCAGCACCCAACGTTTTACCTTAATGTCATTCATCAGATAATCAACCGCAGGTACGGCTTGCTGATTGGGTGCAGCGCCAGTGTAGAATACATTTTTAGATGATTCTTCACCTTCATACTGAACAGGGTAGAAGAGAATACTATCGAGTTCTTCAAACACAGGTAACACGGATTTACGTGAAACCGAAGTCCAGCAACCAAAAACAACATCAGACTTTTCTTTGGAGATAAGTTCGCGGGCTTTTTCTGCAAATAATGGCCAGTTAGAGGCGGGATCTACAACCACCGCTTCAAGTTTTTTACCGAGTAATCCGCCTTTTTTGTTTTGCTCGTCAATCAGCATTAGCATGGTGTCTTTCAGGGTGGTTTCTGAAATGGCCATGGTGCCAGAAAGTGAATGTAATACACCGACCTTAATAGTGTCAGCTGCCCAGCCAATAGAAGTTACGGCGATGCTTGAAACACCTATTGCTGCAGCGAGTGCGATTTTTTTAAATGTATTGGATTTCATTTTTAAAGTTCCTATGTGCTTAAATCTGTACTTGCATACCTACTAAGAATGAAGTGCTATCTGTGCCGACACTACCACTTGCATTTGCATCACCATCAGTGATGTTGAAGTTGATGCGAGTGTTGTGACCAGAAATAATGTAATTAACACCCACCTCAGTCAGGTCACTGCTCAGGCCAATAGTGGGACTGTTTTCAGTGAGTCGAACATAGGGTTGATATTGTCCTGCTCCGTCACTAGAACCCATCAGGTAAGCAAAACTTGCGAAATAGGCATCACCATCAAACATGGAAAAGTCTGGCGTGGCTGCGGCCGTATCTACTTCAAATGATTTAAACTCAGCTTCGATGGTAATAGCTGCGCCACCGTCTAGTGGTTTTTCAAAGAAACCATCAACGGCATAACCTTTGAATGAGCCTGATTGAGTTGCGGTGCCATAACCGTCATCCTGGAACTGTGCAGAGACTGCCAGGGTTAAAATGTCACCACCTTTTCCGTAGTAGGTGCTGCTGGTGTAATACGCAGGGTTGGCTTCGTTTTCAAAAAAGTTATAAGCGAGACGTGTGGCAAAGAGCATCTCGTCACTCTTATTTGCAGCACCGGTATAGCCATCAAATAAACCAAAGGCGTACTGGAATTTTCCAGAGGTTCCCCAGACGGTGACACCTTCATCACGGCCATAGGTTCCGGCTACACCATTTGCGCCATTACTAATGTCATTGTCAGAAGGGTATAATGGAACGGTGTATTGACTCCATGTCAGGCCATAGAAAGGTCCATTCATTTCAATACGATCAGCAGGTACTAACATGCGGCCCATCCAGACATTAAAAGCTTTACTGGGTTCGTATTGAATAATTGCATCCAGTACGCCGTATTCGCCCCACATTTTGTCAGTGCCAAAATAAAATTTAAAATCTTTTGTGGCCTGCCCGGAAAAATATAGGCGCGCATTTTCAAGATTAAAGTTAGTTGAATTAGAACCATCAGCTGCTGAGTCACCGACGGATGCGATTGAGGTGCGTAACCCTGCGCCAAAACTGATCCATTTCGTATCATCAATAGCAATTTTTCCACCGGCCAGAACCGGCGTGCTGATTGCTGTAAGTATGCTGCTCAGGAGAAGCGTTTTCCCGACAGTGATTTTCTTTAGCATTTTTATATTCCTGTTTCTGTGGCCATTTAATACTCGATTAATTAGCATTAAATGTATGGGCCGGTAAAAGATCAAAGATGAAAACAGAAATCGCACTAACATGAGTGACTACGTAATGGATTACTGAATTCATGGTTTAAGAGTGTAAAGAGCTTAAGTGAAATAAAGAATTCGCAAAGTCACGCAGAGGTATACGTTAAATGACGCATGGCCTGGAAATTGCATTTTCTATATAAAGGTTTGTTGTACAAAAGAAAGCTGTAGAGCTGCCATACACACAGGGCTTATTGATACATATGAGTGTAAATAAAGATGCGCTATTAATCCGGCGCGAATATAACCAGTGGGTGGCTAATGAAACCCTGGAAGATTATGCCTTGCGTTATACCGCTAAGCAGGCTCGTCGCTGGTCGACAGGCCGGGTTGCAAACACGGCATTAGGTATTGTTTCATTTCTCGCGCTGGAAGCCATTGGCGGGGCAATTACACTCAGCTATGGCTTTACTAATGCCATGTGGGCCATATTTGTGGTGGGTTTAATTATTTTCTTATCAGGCCTGCCATTGTCATATTATGCGGCGCGTTATGGTGTGGATATTGATTTGTTAACCCGTGGGGCTGGCTTTGGTTATATAGGCTCAACTATTTCTTCGCTGATCTATGCCTCGTTTACCTTTATCTTCTTTGCATTAGAAGCGGCGATAATGTCGATGGCGATTCATATTATGCTGGATATTCCCTTATCCATTGCATATGTAATAAGTGCAATTGTTGTTATTCCGTTAGTGACCCATGGTTTTCATCGCATTTCACAGTTTCAGGCATGGACTCAACCTGTCTGGATTATCCTGCAGGTGTTGCCATTAGTTTATATTGGAATGCATGAATCAGAGGCTTTTAGGCAATGGCTGACTTATCCGGGTGATGCAACACAGGGCGAGCAGGGATTTAATTTGCTTCTTTTTGGTGCAGCGGCCGCAGTGATATTTCCACTCATTGCACAAAATGCTGAACAGGCAGATTTCTTGAGGTTTTTACCCCCAACCGATCAATGTAAAAAAAGTCGTTGGTGGATGGCCGTGGTGGGTGCTGGGCCAGGCTGGGTTATATTCGGGGTGATTAAATTATTTATCGGGTCTTTTCTGGCTGTGCTGGCGTTAAATCATGGTCTGGATGTTTCATTAGCGAATGACCCGGCACATATGTATTCAGTTGCTTTTAGTTATATCACTGTGAACCCCGACATGGCGGTTTGGTTAGCGGGTATTTTTGTGATTATTTCACAGCTTAAAATAAATGTGACTAATGCATATGCAGGTTCAATTGCCTGGAGCAATTTTTTTTCGCGTTTAACACATTATCATCCGGGACGTGTAGTCTGGTTGGTCTTTAATGTGTCTATCGCATTAATGTTAATGGAGCTTGGGCTGTACCAGGCATTTGAAGAAATCCTGATCACCTACGCTTCTTTAGTAGTTGCGTGGATTGGTTGTGTTGTAGCAGATCTGGTAATTAATAAGCCATTGGGTTTAAGCCCGAAGCACATTGAATTCAGGCGAGGGCATTTATATGACATAAATCCTGTTGGTGTGCTTTCAATGTTAATAGCCTCATGTGTTGGGATTGCTGCGAACTTTGGTGTGTTTGGTGAATTAGCTGAAGCGCTTGCTGCATTTTTATCTTTGTTTATTCCTTTTATAACCGTCCCCTTGATTGCCTGGATAACCAAAGGTCGATTTTATCTGTCGAGAAAAGATGGAGAAATTTTTGATAAAACTTCTCCACAGCATACCTGTTATGTTTGCGATAACAGTTTCGATTATGAAGATATGGCGCATTGCCCGAGTTATGATGGTGCGATCTGTTCTTTGTGTTGTGCACTTGATTCTCGTTGTGGAGACCAGTGCCGACCAGATGCACATCTCTCTGCGCAGACCAATGCGTTATTTAGTAAAATTTTACCTGACTACGTCAATCAAAAACTTCATTCTGTCAGTGGGCATTTTATCAGTATTTTTTTAATTACTGCGGGCATAATGGCGGGGCTTCTTGCGGTGGTGTTTTACGCGCAATCCTATAAACAGATTAGTGAATTAAATATTATAAGCAGCACACTGTGGCAGGTGTTTTTTTTGTTTTTATTGCTCACAGGCGTTTTAATCTGGCTTTATGTACTGGCGCAAAAAAGTGCACGTTTTGCATTAACTGAAACACAGTTACAAACTGAGCTGTTAAGTCGTGAAATAAAAGCTCATGAAGCAACAGCGATTGAACTGGAACAGGCTCGCGATGCAGCAAATGCAGCTAATCTTGCCAAGTCACGTTATCTTTCAGGTGTTAGTCATGAACTGCGTACACCCCTAAATACCATATTTGGTTATTCACAGTTAATGGAGTCAGATACGCAACTAAATGATAAAAACAGAAAAATAACGTCTGTTATTCGGCGCAGCAGTGAGCACTTGTCCGATGTCATTGAAGGCTTGCTTGAAATTTCAAAAATTGAAGCGCGAAAATTTGACTTGCATCGTGATACAGTTGATATATTTTCTTTGATACAACAACTCGACGATATGTTCAGGCCGCTGGCAGAAAATAAAGGCATTGAGTTTAGTGTACATACACAGGCAAACTTGCCTCATTTTTTCTCAGTTGATGAGAAACGCCTAAGGCAGATATTGCTAAATCTATTATCCAATGCAATTAAATTTACGCCTCAGGGAAAAGTAGAACTAAATATTAGTTATCGAAATCAGGTGGCGCGCATGGTCGTGAAAGATACCGGTTTTGGAGTTGAGGAAGAACACCGGGAAAGAATTTTTGAGCCCTTTGAACGTGTCAGAGATGATGATACCCAGTTAATTAGTGGTACAGGCCTGGGGCTGTCAATTAGCCGCCTGATAGTTGAAATGATGGGTGGGAATTTAGAACTAAACACCCAGGTTGGTAAAGGCAGTGAATTCTGTCTGACACTGTATTTACCGAGTGTCACGGAAACGTTTTCTGCGCTGCAGAGTCAGTCAGAGATACAGGGTTATGTCGGTAGAGTTCAGCGTGTTATGGTGGTGGATGACGAAGAATCTCATCGGAATTTAATTGCTGATTTACTACAACCACTGGGGTTTGATGTTTATCAGGCAGAGTCTGCTGAAAAAGCCTTGCAACTCATTGAAGAGGTTGCTGTAGATCTGTTTTTACTCGATATATCAATGCACGGTATGGACGGTTGGCAGCTACTCTCTGAACTGAGAAATCGAAATCAGTTAGTTCCTATCATTATATTATCTGCTGATCCGTATGAAGCGGCATTATTCTATCAGAAGAATGCAGATTTTCAGGCGTATATTAATAAACCGGTCAGGCTAGATAGTTTGCTGGCACAACTACAACGTTGTTTATGTTTAGAGTGGTGTAGTGAAGAGATTCAGATCAATGAAAATAAAAATTCTACACAGGATCAGATTGTAAATGAAATATCTATTATGTATGAAGATTTATGTCAGTTGCGTGATTTATCAAAAATTGGTTATCTACAGGGTGTTATTGAAATGATTGAAAAACTGGAAACTATACAGCCTAAAAGTCAATTAATCAGGCAGTTTAAAATACTGGCAGATAAATGCGATCTTAATGGCATAGTGCGTACAGTCAATAATGTTTTTAAGAAGGTAAATTAATCATGCAAAAATTCAGAGATAAAACAACGGTGTTGGTCGTAGATGATTCGCCTGAGTCTCTTGGTATGATTAATATGGCTCTGGATAAAGCAGGCATAGCGGTATTAATAGCATTGAATGGACAACAGGCACTTAATGTTCTGGATCAGATTATACCTGATGTGATATTACTGGATGCAGTGATGCCTGTCATGGATGGCTTTGAGTGTGCTTATGAAATTAGAAAAAAACTTCCATTAATCCCCATCATTTTTATGACTGGCTTAAGCGAAGTAGAAGACCTGGTTAAAGCCTTTGATGCAGGTGGTAATGATTATATCGTTAAACCGATTCATCCCGATGAGATACTGGTACGAATTCGTCAGCATACCAATAGTGTGAGAATGCTAACTGAAGCACAAAAAGCACTTGATACTATGCGTCAACATGTTTTTAGTATTAATAAGGAAGGGCGCATATTATGGGCAACACCAGAAGCTCAGGCTTTATTAAATCAATATCAATTACAGGAAGTTGATCAGCTCGATCTAGATGAAAGATTAAGTCACTGGTTACCCAATGGGAAATTAGGTCATGATCTTGCATTGCCACTGCAGGCGGAAAATATCGTTCTTACTGTGAACTATTTCAAACAGACAGAAGACGATGAATATTTGTTAAAAATACAGTCACCAAATGTAGAAATTGACCCGGCTATACTAGAAGAAAGCTTATCAATTACTTCCAGAGAAGCGGAAGTGTTGCTCTGGTTAGCACATGGTAAAACCAATCGAGAAATTGCTGAGATTTTAGAAATGAGCCCAAGGACAGTTAATAAACATTTAGAACAGATATACCCTAAGGTCGGGGCCGATAATCGTACGGCTGCAGCTTCAGTTGCAATTCAAACGATTTTGGGTGGAAGGATAGGCCGTCCAATATCTTAGTTTGAATTTAGGGATGTTTCCAGTACCCCATCATGGCAATCACATACAATCAACAGATTTAATTAAAGCCATTACACAAGCCTCATCATACATATGCGAAGTTGAGAGAGACGCTAATAGTGTTAAATTTCTTGAGAGCGTTGATGGTGTAAAAACAGTCAAGCTTCGTTGCGTATTAATATTTGGTTGCTCTAACAACTGGAGTGTGAAGAAAATAGAAGCATTTAGACTAAATGACAGATTAAGTTCGAAGTTATTTTGTTGTGTGTCAGATTAAGTTTGAGCTATTAAGTTTCTAAAAAATGAATAATCGGCATTAAAAAAGCAGCGAACATCGCTGCTTTTTTAATGCCTGTGTTATATGGCGTTTTAGCGTTTATCCATTGCCACATAATCGCGCTCTTCAGAGCCAATATATATTTGTCTTGGGCGGCCAATGCGTTGTGAAGGATCAGAAATCATTTCACTCCAGTGCGCAACCCAGCCAACCGTTCTTGCTATTGCAAACATGACGGTAAACATATTAGCTGGAATGTTTAAAGCACGATAGATAAGGCCTGAATAGAAATCTACATTTGGGTAGAGTTTGCGTTCAATAAAGTATTCATCTTTAAGTGCGACTTCTTCAAGCCTGGTTGCAAGCACCAATAATGGGTTGCTTTCACCGGATAGTTGATTCAAAACCTTGTGACACATTTCTTTAATTAAAGTAGCGCGTGGATCAAAGTTACGATATACGCGGTGGCCAAAACCCATTAAGCGGAATGGGTCATTTTTGTCTTTGGCCTTAGCAATGAACTTATCAATATTCGAGACATCACCAATTTCTTCCAGCATTTTTAGTACAGCTTCATTGGCTCCGCCATGCGCAGGCCCCCAGAGTGATGAGATGCCAGAGGCAATACAGGCAAATGGATTCGCGCCAGAACTGCCTGCCAGACGCACAGTGGATGTACTGGCGTTTTGTTCATGGTCTGCATGCAATATGAATAACAAATTCATTGCTTCAACCGCTATAGGGTTTGGCTCATAGATTTCACAGGGAGTTGAAAACATCATATGTAAGAAGTTGCCACAGTAATCCAGATCATTTCTGGGATACATAATTGGTTCACCAATATTGTGCTTGTAGCATGCGGCAGCGATAGTTGGGATTTTGGCGATCATGCGATGAGCCGAGATTTCACGGTGCCGGGCATCGTGTATATCCAGCGAGTCATGGTAGAACGCTGACATTGAGCCAGTAACACCAATCATTATGGCCATAGGGTGGGCATTATAATGAAAGCCATCAAAAAATGTACGCATGGTTTCACGTATCATCGTGTGTCGAGTGATGATGTCTTCAAATGTACTTAGCTCGGCTTGCTGAGGTAATTCCCCGTAAAGCAGTAAGTAGGCTACTTCAAGAAAATTACTTTTAGCCGCCAGTTGTTCAATAGGATAACCGCGGTATCTCAGGATACCTTTTTCACCATCTATGAACGTAATTGAACTTTTGCAACTAGCGGTTGAGACAAAACCGGGATCATAGGCAAGCATGCCTTTTTGTTTGTAAAGAGCGGTTATATCAAGTGCTGAAGGGCCTTCAGTGCCTTTCACTAATTCAAGGTCAACAGACTCGCCAGTTGAAGAATTGTTTAAGCTGAATTGATCCGCCATAATTGGAATCCTGTATATCTGTATTTTGTTATGATTTTTAGAAGCGAATAAAGCTTCTTAGAGGCAAAATATTATAGAACAGAAAGATATATTTTGATATGAGGCTTGATTGAATGAGGCTGGGAGCGTTAACGGCAACCACTCATAAAATGGTTACTGCCGTTACATATCACATCCATGGGGTGACTGTAATCAGCTTCCTTAGGTGTAATTGCTGTAGTAATAGGTGTTTTTAGCGGCGCGTTTATGTTGCTTTTTAGGGGCGCTGACCTGTGTTTTATCGAGGCCGTGTTTTTTATTTGAAGTTTCGCTATTACGGGGGCTTTTTTGAGGAATTCAGGTTGATGCTTATTTTGGATTTTAGCTGCACTTAGTGCTTTTTTGGGATGATTAGAGGTGTTCCTTTTCTGCGTGGCCACTTTATTGATATTGGAAGAAAGTTTTTTAATGCCTTGATTCGTTTCAGGGGTGGCGTATTTCTGCTGTAATGCGGCAAGTTCTGCTTCTATGCGAATAATATGGGGTTCTGTGGCGGGCATGTTTTTTCTTGCCGCCTTACGCAGTAATTCCAGGGATAGGGTAAGGCTTTTATTAACGCCTGTGCCTTCGGCATACATTTGTCCAAGCAAGAAAAGTGCGTCTTTATCGTTTGATTGTGCGCTATTTTTTAAGCGGCTTAACCAGTGGGCATGTTCATTTTTTATACCTGTGGTTTTTATTTGTAAATAAACTAATCGATCGCTCGCGGCTTGATAGTTTTGTGCAGAAGCCTTGCTGTACCAATGCATAGCATCGCTTAAATTTTGTTCAGCACCAGCGCCGGTTTCGTACATGAAACCTAAATTATATTGTGATTCAGCAACGCCTCTTTCAGCCATTTTAGTTTGAAATCTTAATACCGAGGCGGAGGCATCATATACACCAGCAAATGCATGATTGCAGCTTAAAAAACATAGAATGAAGGCGCTATGTAGCGCGTGTTTAATTGTCGTATTAATCATTTAATTTTTACAGGTGGTTTTTGTTTGCCGGTGCCGTTTAATAGCGATTTCAGGATGCCCAGGTATCAGTGTGGTGAACTATACATTAAGCCGTATCGGCTTTAATCACCCGTTTAGATTACCTGTATGATCAAAGGGGTTAATTAAGCTGTTATGAATAAGGTATTTTTTACTACTAATTAAGGTAAAATAGATCACTGAATATTATGTCTGTGGGTTGATTTAGATATAGACAACCTTATTTAGAAGGTACGTGGCTATTCTGTAGAACCTATGCAAACAGATAGTACACGAATGAATTAATCAAATATGTAGTGTTTTCTGAAACGCGGAAAACCACATCAGCTTGAACTACAATGAGAGTGTGACATGAGTGATCATAACTCTGAATGGGATCATGATGACGGTTTGGCGGTACAAGAAGCCAAGCCAAAATTGAAACCACCCAGAAAATACAAGGTCATACTGTTGAATGATGACTATACGCCGATGGAGTTTGTGGTGCAGATCCTGGCTACTTTTTTTAGCCTGGATCAGGAGAAGGCGACACAAATCATGTTGATGGTGCATACCAAGGGTAAAGGCATTTGTGGCGAATTTAGCTATCAAATTGCTGAAACCAAGGTAGAGCAGGTCAATGATTATTCCAGACAGCATCAACACCCGTTGTTGTGCACGATGGAAGAAGCCTAAAGCAGCACAGGGCAGTAACTTTATATGAACAAAGTGGCTGAGCCACCAATGGCTCGCCACGAAACTTGATGAGGCGATGTTATGCTCAGTAAAGAGCTAGAGGCTTCACTAAACGTAGCGTTTAATGAAGCCCGTAATAAACGGCATGAATATATTACAGTAGAGCACCTGCTGTTGGCATTACTGGATAACACCAGTGCCAACTCTGTACTTAAAGCCTGTGGCGCCGATCTGTTACGCCTCAAAACAGATCTTTCTCAATACCTGGATGAAAATACACCTATTTTTCATGAAGATAATGTGGGCGAAGTACAGCCTACATTAGGCTTTCAGCGTGTTCTTCAGCGTGCAGTGTTCCATGTTCAATCATCCGGTAAGAAAGAGGTTACGGGTGCCAATGTGCTGGTGGCTATTTATGGTGAGCAGGAGTCTCAGGCGATATACCTGTTACATCAGCAAGATGTCAACCGTCTGGATATCGTTAATTATGTTTCACATGGCATATCTAAAATATCGGATGAAGACGAAGGCCCTATGGAGGCAGATGTAAGCACGGATGATGCCGCTGAATCTGTATCGCCACTGGAAAAATATGCGGCTAACCTGAATATGAAGGCCTTGCAGAATAAAATTGATCCGCTAATTGGCCGAGATGACGAGGTTGAGCGCACGGTTCAAATACTCTGTCGTCGGCGTAAAAATAATCCCTTGCTGGTAGGCGAGGCGGGTGTTGGTAAAACGGCCATCGCTGAAGGCCTTGCGAAGAAGATAGTAGATGGTGAAGTGCCTTCAATTTTAGACGGCTCAACTATCTATTCTTTAGATTTGGGTGCTTTAGTGGCCGGTACAAAATACCGCGGCGATTTTGAAAAACGCTTAAAAGGCGTGCTCAAGCAGCTGGCAGATGATCCTGGTGCCATTCTATTTATTGATGAAATTCATACCATTATTGGTGCAGGTTCAGCATCCGGTGGTGTGATGGATGCATCTAATCTGATCAAACCTATGCTGGCTTCGGGTGAATTGAAGTGCATGGGCTCAACCACTTACCAGGAATTCCGGGGCATATTTGAGAAAGACCGTGCCCTGACGCGTCGCTTCCAAAAAATTGATATTGAAGAACCAACGGTTGCCGATACGGTGGAAATTTTGCGTGGTTTGAAAACAAATTATGAAAGCCACCATAACGTTAAATACAGTTTGAATGCGCTTAAAGCGGCGGCTGAGTTATCCAGTCGTTATATGATGGATCGCTTCCTGCCAGATAAAGCGATTGATGTAATTGATGAAGCTGGCGCACATCGCAATATGAATAATGCCGATGGTAAGGCTAAAAATATCAATGTGAATGATATTGAAAATATCGTTGCAAAGATTGCGCGTATCCCGGCTAAAACGGTTTCATCTTCAGATACTACGGTACTGAAGAACTTGCAGCGTAACCTTAAGCTGGTTGTGTTTGGGCAGGATGAAGCCATTGATACTATGTCGAATGCCATCAAAATGTCGCGTTCAGGCCTGGGCAACCCAGATAAACCCGTCGGTTCATTCCTGTTTGCAGGGCCTACCGGTGTTGGTAAAACCGAAGTGACTAAGCAGTTGGCTAAAGTCATGGGGATTGAGCTGATTCGACTTGATATGTCTGAGTATATGGAACGCCATACGGTTTCAAGGTTAATTGGCGCACCACCGGGTTATGTTGGTTTTGATCAGGGCGGTTTATTAACCGATTCCATCAATAAGCATCCACATGCTGTTTTACTGCTAGATGAGGTTGAAAAGGCGCACCCAGATGTATTCAATCTGTTACTTCAGGTAATGGATCACGGTACGCTGACGGACACCAATGGTCGAAAAACGGATTTCCGTAATGTTATTTTGATTATGACGACCAATGCCGGTGCGCAAATGATGAGCCGTCGTTCTATGGGCTTTACTGAGCAAAGTCATGAAACAGATGGTATGGAAGAAATTAAGCGTTTATTTGCGCCTGAATTCCGTAATCGTCTGGATGGCATTATTCAGTTTAAACCACTGGATGAACGTACCATTTCTAACGTAGTTGATAAGTTTATCATTGAGTTGGAGCATCAGCTGGATGAAAAACGCGTTACGCTACAGGTAGATGAGACGGCTCGCAAGTGGTTGGCTGTAAAAGGTTATGACCCGAAAATGGGTGCAAGGCCAATGGCGCGTGTTATTCAGGAGCACATGAAGCGTGTTTTAGCAGATGAGTTATTATTTGGTCGACTAGCTAAAGGCGGGCAAGTTACGGTTAGCCTGAACAAAGACGAAGATGATTTACAGATTGAGGTGCTGGAAAAAGAGGCTGTTGCTGGCTAACAACTTCAAACTTGGGCTGTAAAAATAAAAGGCTGTGTATTTCTACACAGCCTTTTTATTGTATATTCTTGAAAGGACTTAAATTTACTTTTCGCGGTAAACGATGCGGCCTTTACCAAGGTCGTAAGGTGTCATTTCCACCGTTACTTTATCGCCCGTCATAATGCGGATATAGTGTTTACGCATGCGGCCTGAGATATGTGCAGTCACAATATGACCGTTTTCCAGCTCAACGCGGAACATAGTATTAGGTAAGGTTTCTATAACCGTACCATCCATTTGTAGTGCTTCTTCTTTAGCCATTAAGCTTCTCAACATTAAATATTGCGGCCAATTATCAATAAATTGAGCAATTACGCAAGGGGTAAAGATGAATTAGTTGTTTTTAAAGTACTCAGCGGCCTTATCTGAGAGTTGTGGAAGGAACAATAAAGGGTCTACAGTGGTTTGATTGAGCAGCACGGCAAGGTGTAAGTGCGGGCCCGTTACGCGTCCGGTTTCGCCTACACTACCGATAACTTGTCCTTCGAGGATTTCATCGCCCGTTTTTACTTTAATCTCGTCCATGTGGGCGTATAAGCTGATGAGTCCTTTACCATGATCAATGTAGACCATATTTCCACTAAAGAAAAAATCACCCGACTCAATGACTTTACCCGCAGCAACCGCTTTAATAGGGGTACCTTGAGGAGCCGCTATATCAAGGCCTGAGTGTGGCTTTCTGGCTTGTTTATTAAAAAAGCGTCTTAATCCAAAAATACTCGAAACCCTGCCATCGACAGGTGTAATGAAGTTGCTTTGTACAGGTGTATCTCGCCAATGTTTTTTGGCAATGCCTTTGCGTTTCTTCTCACTTAAAATACGTGGCATATCCTTTGTGTAAGGGTTTACTTTGCGCTTATTTTTAATCGTTAAGTATTGGGCCTTGTATGTTTTTGGCTTGATAGCAAAGTTAATTTTTTCGCTTTCACCCTGATTGTTTTTTATATTTATGAAATGATTGCCGGGTTTTGTGTTGAGCGATATACCCACTAAAAGCTGTTGCTGTTTGTCATTTTGGATAAATGCCAATTTTTTACCGTTGTAGCGAGCGCTATTGGCAAGCTGATTATCGCTAAGTTCAAGTAATACAATGCCGCCGGGTACGGGGTTATGCTGCGGCGCGGCGCTTAATGAGAATGGTGTAATGAGTGCAACGAAGACGTAAAGTAGTGACAGATTTTTTTTAAGATAAACAGGCATAGTTTGAACTAATTATTGGCGAGTGAATATTTACTAATCATAATTCAGATTGCCTGTAGAATCGAGCAGCTGATGCATGGCTTTGGTAGAATTTAAGTGTAAGTGAGTAAGATGCAACTATCTAAACGTATTAAGCAGATAAGCCCGTTTCATGTGATGGATATTTTGGCGCGTGCCAAACAGCTGGAAGCGGATGGGCATGATGTTATTCATCTGGAAGTGGGTGAGGCAGATTTTGCTACGCCTCAAGTCGTTAGAGAAGCGGCTAAAAAAGCCATAGATGAAGGTAAGACGCATTACACGCCCGCCACAGGCTTGCCGCAGCTACGAGAAAAAATAGCTAACTATTATGAACAACGTTTATCGGTGGCTGTCAATGCAAAAAATATAGTGGTAACCCCGGGGGCTTCTGGTGCCTTGCAACTGGTTTTATCTGCGGTGGTTGATCCGCGGCAAAAGGTATTAATGGCGGATCCCGGTTACCCTTGTAACCGCCACTTTGTGCGCATGCTCGAAGGCTGTGCTCAGACCGTGGCTGTTTCAGCGGATACTCAATATCAGTTAACGCATCAGCTGATACGTGAGCATTGGGATAAACAAACCGTTGCAGTCATTTTGGCATCGCCATCAAATCCGACAGGTACCCTCATTAATCGTGAAGAAATGCGGAAAATTATTGATGTGGTAGATGAGTTAAATGGTGTACTTATTGTCGATGAAATCTACCAGGGCCTGGTGTACGACCAGCAAGATTTTACCGCAGCAGAATACAGCTCGAATATTTTCATTATAAATAGTTTTTCAAAATACTTCTCCATGACGGGTTGGCGGCTTGGTTGGTTGATTGCACCGGATGAATACCTGGCGTTTATTGATAGACTGGCGCAAAATTTATTTTTAGCGGCACCTACCATTTCCCAGTATGCCGCATTAGCCGCTTTAGATTCAGAGGCACTGCATGTGTATGAGTTACAAAAAAATGAACTAAAGGCAAGGCGTGATTTTTTGATAGCGGGTATAACTGGCTTAGGGTTCGTGATTAATGTTAAGCCCGCCGGTGCTTTTTATATTTATGCAGATGTATCGAAGTTTACTCAGGATAGCTTTGCATTTTGCAGTGATCTGCTGGAACAGGCGCATGTCGCTATTACGCCGGGGGTAGACTTTGGGGAGCATCAGGCTACACGTTATGTGCGCTTTGCTTACACGCAACCGATTGAAAAATTACAACAAGCCTTGGATCGTCTGGATGAATTTCTTTTATCCTATGCTTAAAAATAGTGCATAAAACTGATATTCTTAGTGGGTCAGTCGCAAAACATAATAGGGAATAACGTGGCATCATTTTTTAAAGAGCTTAAAGAAGATATAAATAGTGTATTTGATCGTGATCCCGCCGCGCGTAATTTTTTCGAGATAATTACCACCTACCCCGGCATTCATGCGCTGATCTTTCATCGTTTTTCACATGCTTTATATAAACGAAATTTCAAATGGCTGGCGCGTGTTTTAGCGAATATTGTCCGTTGGTACACGGGTATTGAAATACACCCAGGTGCGGTCATCGGTCGGCGTTTTTTTATCGATCACGGTACGGGCATCGTGATTGGTGAAACCGCGGAAATTGGTGATGATGTCACGATGTATCACGGTGTTACGTTGGGCGGTACCAGTTGGCAAAAGGGAAAACGTCACCCCACTTTAGGTAACAATGTCGTTATTGGAGCGGGCGCAAAAGTATTGGGCCCTATAACGGTTGCTGCGGGTGGCCGTGTTGGTTCAAATGCGGTGGTAACCAAAGATGTGCCTGCAGGCGCGACTGTTGTTGGTGTGCCGGGGCGTGTGATTGAGCGAGAAAAGTCACAAAAGGCTGATCAGCGCGCGCAAACGGCCAAAAAAATTGGCTTCGATGCCTACGGTGTTGCACAAGATGCGCCGGATCCTGTGGCGACGGCCATTAACTGCATGCTTGATCATATCCATGTAATGGATGAAAAAATGGAACGTATGTGCAAGTCCCTTAAAGCGCTGGATGCGGAGCTTGACGATATTCAAATCCCCAAGCTGGGTGATTTAGGGATTCATACTGAATCTCATGCATCTGAAGAACATAAAATAAACGCCGATGTTACTCAGCAAGCCACTGATGAACCCTCTGAAAAGTCTTAATATTTAACTACTTAGCTTACCTTATAATACTTGACTAATTTACTCGGAATTGGGTATACTTGCGCCTGAATTTATGAGAGTGAGTTATGAAACTGACGACTAAAGGCCGCTACGCGGTAACAGCTGTATTAGATCTCGCCTTCCACGAAGGTAATGGCCCGGTATCTCTGGCTGAAATATCGGAGCGTCAGGGTATCTCACTATCTTATCTGGAACAGCTTTTCTCCCGGCTTAGAAGAAACGACGTGGTTGCCAGTACGCGCGGCCCAGGCGGTGGCTATTCATTGGCGCGTGCAGATAATGAAATTTCTATGGCCGAAATTATCCATGCGGTTGATGAAAGCTACGATGCAACCAGTTGTGGCGGTGAAGGTACCTGCAGTGGTGATGAGTACCAGTGCCTAACACATGATTTGTGGAAAGAGTTAAGCGAAGAAATTCATGGGTTCCTAAATGGCATTATGTTATCGGAAATGAAGTCCCGGCGTGAAGTGCTCGAAGTGATTAAGCGTCAAGATGATCAGCAAGAGCAGGCCATTAACCACCTTGAGTTAGAAGGTTAATTCGATAGAGGATGCCGATCTATCTGGACCATAATGCAACAACGCCAATAAATTCAGTCGTTGTAGAAGCCATGATGCCATATATGTCCGGTATCTATGGTAATCCATCCAGTGTGCATCGTTTTGGTCGTTTAACGCGAGATGCACTGGAACAGGCCAGGGTTCAGGTGGCCCAATTTGTAGATGCCGAGCCGAATCAGGTTGTATTTACATCCGGTGGTAGCGAAGCAAATAATTTGGCTGTAAAAGGTTCTTTATTGAACCAGTCGCCTGCTCGTCTAGCCGTAAGCTCTATTGAGCATGCCTGTATGTTAGAGCCCGCTAAGGCAATGCAAAAGTTGGCCTGGGAATTGGATTTATTAGTTGTTGATGATCAAGGACGAGTTTCAATTGAACATTTAGAATCGGCTGTTACTGTGCAGACAAAATTTATCTCGGTGATGGCCGCTAATAATGAAACTGGCGTAATACAGGATTTAACAGGCCTGATTGAAGTAGCAAAATCCGTCAATTCAGAGGTATTGTTTCATAGTGATGCTTGCCAGATGGCGGGTAAGTTGCCCATTAGTTTTAAGCAGCTGAATTTAGATCTGATGAGTGTGTCATCTCATAAGTTGTATGGCCCGCAGGGAGCCGGGGCTTTAATAGTCAGTCGCAGCATTGATTTACAGCCACAGATTTTAGGTGGTGGTCAGGAAAAGGGCTTGCGCAGCGGTACGGAAAACTTGGCTGCAATTGTTGGCTTTGGCAGAGCCGCTGAATTAGCGACGGAAACACAGCAGGCTCGAAAAAAGCATGCGTTAGATTTACAGCAGCAGCTTGTTGCAAGTTTAATCGAACTGCCCGGCGTAATGGTATTTTCGGCTCAAGCTGAGCGGCTACCTAATACGCTACAGTTTTCAGTAGAGGGAATTGATGGTGAAACCCTGCTAATGCAATTAGATAGAAAAGGTTTCGCGGTATCCAGTGGTTCGGCCTGCGATAGTGGGCGCACTGACCCCAGCCATGTATTGATGGCGATGGGGGTAGATAAAGATACGGCCAAAGGCGCGATAAGAGTGAGTTTTGGCGAACAAAATACGAGTGAGCAAGTAGTGCAATTTATAGACGCACTTGCCCAAATTAGACAACAAATTAATTAAAGGTTTAACCGCAGTGAGTGACTTAAAACTACCGATTTATTTTGATTATTCAGCCACCACGCCAGTGGATGCGCGTGTTGCAGACGTAATGACCCATTACCTCACGGTGGACAGTCATTTTGGTAACCCGGCATCGCGTAGCCATGCGTTTGGCTGGAGTGCGGATGAAGCGATTGATACGGCACGCGGCCAGGTCGCGGCACTGGTTAACTGCGATCCCCGTGAAATTGTGTGGACCT
>Ga0316208_1000577_pt1 | contig 42614 bp, 33 predicted proteins | sample 3monopyrite_MG_FD_204944 | JGI IMG/M metagenome (GOLD analysis project Ga0316208, IMG submission 204944) | Microbial mat bacterial communities from mineral coupon in-situ incubated in ocean water Damariscotta River, Maine, United States -... | ecosystem: Environmental > Aquatic > Marine >...
CTCGAAAGCTTAGTAATAACAAGCTTTTATTTAATAAAAATATTCTCAACGAGTTTTTTACTTTTTAAAAATAAGCCAACACAAAACGGTGAATATTAGACAATACTTATTGTTTGTAGTACTAGGATTGTGACGGCAAAAAAAATTCATCTTCAGATACGCCGCCCTGCGAAATTTGAAAATAACTGTGAGAAAACTTTATGAGAACTAACTTTTGCATTCTTTGTCTATTGGCCGTCAATGCCTTTGCCACAGAAGATATATTCAAAAATGAATTCGAACAAAATATTGCCATTCGCGTCTCACAGTCCGAATTGGTTGATCCCCATTTGTTTGTTAATTTGTTGGGGTTGTTTTGTACTGACGTTACCTCGGATGTTAACGATGAAGTGCAAACGTCATTAACCACTGATGGAGACAACGATGGTTTTATTGATTCCAATTCCTTGACTCAATTTTCTACAGATCAACCAGCTTATATCACCAGTAGAAATTTAACAGTTGACCTGATAGATGCTAATTGTGCAGATCCTTTGTTCAGTGAAGCCTGTGTGGTTAATCAAGTATTGCAACAAGATATTGCAACAGATTTTAATGTTGCGGCCAGTTGCTTGCAAGCTTATGCTAATACTACTGGTTCTTATACTCCTGCGGTCAATAGCACATTAGGGCCGTGTTATTCTACAGCTCCAATCAATACCGTAGTGACGATTGCTGGGGTTGATGTCGATTTTAAAGGCTACCAACAAGCCAGTCGGTATCCAGGTGTGCTCAGTTTGGATTTGGGGTTGACTCTTGGATTTATAAGTGAAGCCGATGCTGATACGGTTATTTTTCCTGATGACACACCTGTTGTTGGGGGTGAAACATTATCATCGTTACTGCCAGGTGGGACGGGCAATTGCAGTAGCAATGATGATCGAGACTTTTTTACTGATGGCGTGACACTAGGTTGGTGGTTTTACTTTAATACGGCTTCAGATCTTGTTGAGTTGAATTAATGTCCTGAGATAGAATACTCAATTGGTAGCATAAGCTTTCAATGTACCTAAGAAATTAACAAAAATCTTCATCACTAATGAGGTAACTTTATTTTTCGATGCTTCTTTATGCACATCAACTACTTACACTCCCAAGTGCGTTTCTCTATCGGGAATTGGGTTTATAAGCAATAAAATGTCATGATAATTCCTATCACCAATAGAAAAATCAGAACTTTATCATAATTCAGGGTTGTTATTTTGATAAAATAACACAATTAGAATCAAACGAGGTGGTTTTGCTGATGGCAATTTTAAATAAAATAGTGATAGTCTTTTTTGTGTTGGTGCTATTTCAAACACAGGTGATTCATGCCTCTGAAAGCACAAATTATAAAGTTGTTGCCGAGAGCCAAGCCCTGGAGGATCTTTACAAAGAAGGGCTTATCTCTAAAAAAAGATATTTGTTTGAACAACAAAGTCTGCAAGTAGAAAAAATTCAGTCCAAAAGACGAGTCATGCAATCGATTCAAGGAGTAACAGGCAGTCTTTCTGGAAATATCACTGATGGCAGTAATTCTCCAATTGATGCACATATCGTAACGCTCTATAACATCAATAATCTTTTTAACCCTGTTGCTAATACTTCAACGAATAACTTAGGCAATTACAACTTTGATAATCTGGCCGATGGAGATTATGTGGTTTTCACAGGCACTAATAACGATGGGTATTTGCATTATGTTTGGCAAAACATCACAGCAGGTGGTCCGCGTTTATGTCAGCAGTGCAATGCATCGGTGACGGCAGATAGTTATATAAACTTGGCCTCAGGAAATGCAATAACAGGGATTGATTTCAGTATTGAATTGGGTGGTGTCATTAGTGGCTTTATTCAAGATGCAACAACGCTTGCTGGCGTGGATACCCTGACGGTTCGTGCTGTCAATATCAACGATACTTCTTACAATTTGCAGTACCAATTTTCCTTATTAAATGCTACAACAGGCCAATACAAGGTCAGTGGTATTCCCAATGGCAGCTACAAATTGTATTTGCAAGGCCGATTTGATGCGAACAACCAATATATCCCTCAGTTGCATGGAGATTCGCAATGCAATGTCTGTTCTAGTCTGGCTTTTGATGGCCAAGGCACTGATTTTGTCATTGATACATTGAATACGATCTCAAGTATTGATTTTAACGTCAACAAGGGCGCATCTGTTTCTGGTAAAATTGTTGATTCTATCAGCGGTGCCTCTTTGCAACAATACGGATATTTGGTGCTCTTTGATGAGCTGAATCAACTGATTACTCAGCAGTTAATCTATGGAACCAATTTTGATGCCAATGCTACAGGCGACTATTTTCTTGGTGGTTTGCTGCCCGGAAGTTATTATATTCAGGGAGGGGACTTGGGATTTGATTTCTACCAAAGAGAAGTGTATGCCAACAAACCTTGTTATTGGTCAGGCTGTGATCGTTCAACAGGTGATGTGGTGGTTTTAGGAGATCGTGAAAGTGCGCAGAACATTGATTTTTTGTTGGAAAAAGGTGGAAAAATTGCAGGAACAATTACCGATGAATTGTCAGCAAATCCAATTACTATTGCCAACGACCAAGTGCAGTTTTACCATGCCAGTGGATATGTAGTTGGTGGTGCAAGAGCAAAAAATGATGGGACTTATGTTTCTGCACGTGGATTGCCAGAAGGTGATTATGCGGTACGTACTGGCAATTTATTTGCAGGAAATTTAACCAGTCCGTATCTTAATGAAAAATACAACGACATTGAATGTTCGGGTCTAGCCTGTGATCTCAGCACGGCTGATGTAAATGTGGTTGCCGAAACCACCGTCGCTAATGTTGATTTTGCCTTGGGTCTAGGTCTTTCTTTTTCTGGAACAATTACCGAAGTAGGCACAGCCTTGCCGATAGCCAATGTCCATGTTTTAGTCTATAAAGATATGGGAGTAGGGCAAGAACCTAAATTTGCAAATTGGGCTACTACAAATGATGGTAGCAATGGTGCTATTGGAAGCTTTGTAGTCGATGGCTTGCCAGTTGGTACTTATTATGCGGTGACCAACAACGGTTCTAGATTACCATTCGATGGAATTCGTCCAGCATCAGGTGCTGGTTGGGTCGATATTTTATACGATGGCATGGCTTGTCCTGCCGGTGGTTGTGATATAAGCTCGGGTACTCCAATTGTTTTGGATAATGTGCGAGGCACAGCACCACTATTGAATATGACATTGAGCAGCGGCGCAAGTATCAGTGGCAAAGTGACTGATTCCGTGCTTAATAATCCAATTGCCGATGTTAAAATCAATGTCTATAATCTAAATGGTGATTTTTTTGGCAGTTATACCAGCGATGCTTCAGGGTTTTACCGAACAGCTGGATTGGATGCAGGAAGCTATTATTTAACAACAAGCAGTTTTGACGTTCTTGTTGATGTAAAATATGGCGATGAACCTTGTTATATTGATAACTGCAATAGCAGTGAGGCTACTCCAATAGTCTTGAGTGAACTCGAATACAGACAAAACATAAATTTTACACTTAAACCTGATTTTGTTTTTAGTAATGGCTTGGAATCGGTAAATTAATTCCAATTTCCATTGATTATCTTTGTCTTTGTCTTTGTCTTTGTCTTTGTCTCTGGATTTGGGTATTACCCAAATCCAGTTTTTCCACAGTTGATTACTTCTTTCTCGGTCAGGCACTATCTATTGTCTGTAATCTTTGTAAGAATACACGGTCATACTCCAATTGCAAAGAAAGAGAAATCAAATGAAAAAGTGCCAAACCTTGGAATGTACCATTGGCAACACGCCATTGATCCGTATTCAACGGCTTTACGATGAACGTCGCAACACGACTATACTGGCGAAACTAGAAGGACAAAATCCAGCAGGATCGGTCAAAGATCGCCCTGCATTGTCAATGATTAAACATGCTGAAACAAAAGGTTTTATTGCTCCAGGTGATCACTTGGTCGAAGCCACAAGTGGAAACACAGGTATTGCTCTGGCGATGATTGCAGCCTTAAAAGACTATAAAATCACTTTGATTATGCCACAAAGTTCAAGCATGGAACGCCAAAAAGCCATGAGAGCCTATGGCGCAGAGCTTATACTGGTGAGTGATGAATTAGGCATGGAAGGTGCGCGTGATCTAGCCATTGAAATGGATAAAAAAGGACAGGCGAAATTGCTTAATCAATTTGCCAACCACGACAATCCACTGGCACATTATGAATCAACAGGTCAGGAAATTTGGCGAGATACTGAAGGTGAAATCACGCACTTTGTATCGGCCATGGGAACAACAGGGACAATTATGGGAACTTCCTGTTTTTTAAAAAGACAAAACCCTGCTATTCAAATCATTGGTGTTCAACCCGATGGCGAGTCAAAAATTCCTGGCATCCGACGCTGGCCAAAAGAATATCTGCCTAAAATATTTGATCCTTCTCGTGTTGACCGCATTGTGGATGTTTCTCAAGCCAAAGCCAATGAAACCACTCGGCTTATGGCTCAACGCGAAGGTATTTTTGCAGGGCCTTCCTCAGGTGGCGCTATGCATGTCGCATTGGAGTTGGCAAAAACTGTCGAAAATGCAGTCATTGTCACCATTGTTTGTGACCGTGGTGATCGCTATTTGTCCACGCCTTTGTTTGATTAGTAGCATAAAAAAACCCATGAATTATTCATGGGTTTTTTTCGTTGAATAAACTTCTAATAGTCTATTGCAATTTATTCAAAGCCACTGGATTCCCGCCTTCGCGAGAATGACAGGGTGAGTTACTTTCAATCTATTCAAAATCACTGGATTCCCGCCTTCGTGAGAATGACGGGGTGAGTTACATTCAATCTATTCAAAACCACTGGTAAATATGACATCAAGTGATGCACAATCGTCTTGGAAGATACAAGCCACCCATTCTGGATGATCGACAAAAGGGTTTCTGTTTGTTTGGTAGGCAAAAACCTCTTCATTACGACGTCTTTCAATGTCATCAACAGGATCTTGTGTATGCCAATCTAGTAAGACGCTTAACAAACCCATGTAAGCCGGTGAAGTGGCGGTTGTTTGTATTAGATTTGCATCGTCAGTTAATATTAAATCAGGTTCTGGCACGCCAAAATTATCCGTTCTATCCCCTTCATATCTCACATCCATATAAAACATAGCTCGGGCGACATCGCCTTTTCTGAAATTCCATGTTTCAAAAACCACATTATTAGTCCAGTTGGCATTGCCAGGGTAAGTACTGCCCTATTACCTATTACCGCCAACGACCGTGCCATTAGCTCCTTCGCCATTGTAGGCATCTGTTTGCACAGGAGAACAGGTGTTATCAGAACCTGGATCACAGTTGCCATAATACTTGTTGCCACGCGTACTGTTGTAACCAGCATCGGACATCATTAAGTGATGAGCATCGGTTCTTGGTGCGTTATTTGTTGGGTTTGAGAAACCGTAGGATTTTGGCCAACTGTGTTCGCGATTGTAGGCTTGTTGTCCGCCGCCATTGTATGGATAAGAATTGTTTTTATAAAGCATCCAAACGCCTTCGACAACCGTACCGCCAGAATTTGCATCAAGATCTACATTTGTGTTGTGATCTTCATCGGCAAAAGAAAGGATGTCCCAGGTATCAGTGGTTCCAGATGAATAGGGAAAGGCTATAGATTCTTTGATGATATTATGTACTGTGGTACGTAGTGTGCTTGCATTGGTAGTATCGACATTTGCATAATAATCACCCAGTGGACAGGTGTTGTTTATCGTTCCAGCTGTTGGTGGAGTTTGATTGTATGTTGATGTATTTCTTGCTCCACCTGAGCCATTGGGACAACGTGCATTGGATTCTGCTGCTGCATTGCTATTGCTGTCTTCGTTGATTTGTGCTTGAGAAGCATTCAATAAGGTCAGCAACGTAGCATTATCGATTTGCCCAGAATCATAGACCAAAGCATCAATGATATCCGTCGTCGTTAAAGCTCCACCATTTGAGAAATTGCTGATATTGCTAAAATAGATAGCTACAGCACTGGCTTCATCGTTTAAACTGTTCGCAGCTAAGGTAATGTCCTCAGCAGGCAATGAGGCATCACCAATTAAAAAGTAACCACTGGCACCGATATTGTTACCTGATAAGTCGATTAAATTGTAGATGGTGTTGTTTGTGCCTTCATAAAAAACTACAGTTACATCATTAAGACTGGTTCCTGGTGCGCCAAAAATTTCTATAAACTCAACGCTGCCTACGGCATCGACTTCGTTGATTAGGATTGCTGGAGCAGAAGGTGGTGGTGGGGTTCCTGCAGCATTGGGTGAAGGTGTTCCTTCGAAAAACGTGTTGTTAAAGTCTTCAGAGGTTTCGTCACTGCCATTGAATCCATTGCCACCAGATTGAACCTCTAACCCTTCTGAGCTGCCAATACGCTGCCAACTGCTGCCATCGGCATGAGCTGTTGCTGAAATAGCTGCTTGGCTAGTAGTTGCTGTGTCATTTGCATAAGTACTAGTTGCAGAGTCAGCATCAGTCAAACTGTCTATTGAAATACCTGATTTATCCACGGCTTCAAATTTATCACCCCACAAGACATAGTCCAAATCTTTTACCAAGTCACTTTGGCCATCCCAATAGTATAAAACAGCGACTTCTCCAGTTGATAATCCGCTATCATTACCGTCTATAGATCCTGAGCGTGCTTCACGCATTGGCGGTATGCTGTCGGCTACAGCATCGTTTGATATTTTGTAAGTTGGATTTACTCCGTAGGCTGTAATAAAATCAGCAGAACCATTTAAGGCAATCGTTTGGTATTCACCTGCTGCAATGGTGGCAGCATCAGGGAATCGAGCATGAAAATCAGCGAAGCCACCGCCACCACCAGCATTAATAACAATATTGTAATAATAAACACTATTGGGAGAAAAAGTGGCATCAGTCAAATAGACATCGCTTAAATCGACACTGCTTGCACCACTGTTGTAAATTTCAATAAATTCGCCAGTGGTTGGGCTTACAGAAATCTCTGATATTAATAAATCTCCAACATCAGCAGCAGCTAAGGTCGAAATAAAAAGGGCGGCAAAAGCCATGGAAATAGTTTTTTTCATAATCGCTCGAAAATTTGACAAGCGAACGATTCTACTATAATTGTATGGCAATTTCATTACAAACTCAGTGTGAGAGGTGTGATTTTATGTTTTTACCTGCCCTTTCAAGAGGAAACCGAGTTAAACTGGGGAAAGAAATTTGTTTGCTGCCAAAGCCAATAAGCCAATAAAAGCAAGACCAGCCCCAAAGATAGGCATAAGAAAACTAAGTGGGACACCTGTTGCTAATAACATCAATCCCCAAGAACCTAGGTCAGAAGTCTTGTCATCGCCTCCGCTATAATTTGTTAACTTTGCAATAAGGTGATCCAGACTCAATTTTCCAGCACCACTGAATAACAAGGGCATCAACATGACCACATAAATCAATGGCAGTTTATAATTCCCAAATCCATCATTGCTAATGGCATACCCTTTCCACAGTTCGCTTAAACTATTCCAGCTTTCTGGCCAGTGAACTGCAGCAGTGGCAACCACCGTAATAATAATCAAAGAAATTGCTGCAAACCGAGTGAAAAGTCCCAGAAGTATAAGAATCGCTCCGATCATCTCACCCCACATGGACATATACCAACTGATGTTTGGATCGATAGAATCGAATGGAAAAGGAAAGGATTCTTGTATAGAAGCAAACCAATTGCCCTCTGCACCGCCATCGTATTTCATTTTGCCCGCTTCCCAGAATTCCCAAAATACAATTAAACGTAAAAAAAGTTGAGGTAAAAATGTACCTGTGGAATTTAATCGAGAGGTCAGTGCACTCCAGATGCTGGTTAAACTTTCTAATAATTTCATTGAATAGCCCTTTTGTTGATTCTTATGTTAAGACCTTTGATCGTCTTTTTGCATTACAAATATTTCATGCAAAAAAAAACGGCAAATAAATTGCCGTTTTTATAAGCATAAACCCTGATCTTTTAGAAATAGGGTATTGCTAAAGATAAAATATAAGTCTGGTTAGTTACTTATTTATCACCACATTTTTTTTCAGCTTTTTTATCGCCGCATTTTTTATCGGCTTTTTTATCACCACATTTTTTGTCGGCTTTTTTATCAGCGCCGCATTTGCCTTTGTGATCTTTCATGTGAGCTTCACCACATTTTTTTTCAGCTTTTTTATCACCACATTTCATGTCTGCTTTTTTGTCACCGCATTTTTTATTGGCTTTTTTATCACCACATTTCATGTCTGCTTTTTTGTCACCGCATTTTTTATTGGCTTTTTTATCGCCACATTTCATGTCTGCTTTTTTGTCGCCGCATTTTTTTTCAGCTTTTTTATCGCCACATTTGCCTTCACCACATTTTTTCTTGGCTTTTTTATCGCCACATTTGCCTTCACCACATTTTTTTTCGCCACCTTTAGTGCTGATTGGGCTTGACTTTTCACCCTGTGCAAATGGACTAGTCGAGCTATTGGCAATAGTTGCCATGCCAATTAGTGCAAAAAATGTAATCATTAATGATAGTTTTGATTTTGTTTGTTTTAACATTGTTTTTCCTCTTTAAAGTTTAAATAAATCGTACTATTACGAATAATACTAAGTGCATCTTGACATAATAGTGAATAAAAATCTTCACAAAATTATAATATTTCGAATAATATTTAATATATGATTTGGATTAAATGAAACGACCTTGAAAACTAAATTATATTACAAAAGATTCTCTTTTTTTGGTGATGAAGCTTATTGAGGGTTTGTTAGGTGCATTAAGGGCTTGTATTCTCATTGTGATTTCTATATCGGGTTTTAGTTTTCATAGAATGTTATTTGGATAAGAAACTTATTCCATCGGTAATGCCTGATACGGTTAAGGGGTACATTTTGTTTTCAAAAATTTCTTTTATCATTTGTGTGCTTTGTGTATATCTCCAATAATTTTGCGGAACAGGGTTAAGCCAAATGCATTTGTGCCACTTTTCTTTAATGCGTTGCAGCCATAGGGTACCAGCTTCAGGGTTATTGTGTTCAACACTGCCATTTTCATACGCCAATTCCCAAGGAGACATAGCCGCATCACCGACAAAGATAACATGGTAATCACTGCCAAAAGTGTTGAGAATGTCCGTAGTATTGATGGCTTCGTCGTAGCGACGGCGGTTGTCTTTCCAGAGGTTTTCATAAACACAGTTATGAAAATAAAAATATTCAAGATGTTTAAATTCGGTTTTAATGGCACTAAATAATTGTTCGCAGGTACGAATATGGTCATCCATTGATCCGCCAATATCAAAAAAAACCAAAAGTTTAACCGCGTTATGGCGTTCTGGAACCAGTTTTATGTTTAACAGACCTGCATCTCGCGCGGTGGACTTTATCGTATCATCCAAATCCAACTCTTCTGCCAAGCCTGTTCGCGCAAATTTTCGAAGTTTTCTTAAGGCAACTTTGATATTTCGAGTGCCCAGTTCGCAATTATCGTCCAAGTTTTTATACTGGCGTTTTTCCCAGACTTTGACTGCACGTCTGTGAGTGCTTTCTCCACCAATGCGAACCCCAGCAGGATTATAGCCGCCATGACCAAACGGTGACGTGCCACCAGTACCAATCCATTTGTTACCACCTGCATGTTTTTCTTTTTGTTCTTCTAAGCGTTTTTTTAAGGTTTCTAAGATTTTATCTAATCCGCCGAGGGCTTCGATTTTGGCTTTTTCTTCGTCACTTAAATTTTTTATGAATTCTGATTGAAGCCAGTTTTCGGGAATTGTTGCTGCCGCCAAATCTTCTCTGGCTTGCAATCCTTGGTAATACTCTCCAAAGGCCTGATCGAATCGGTCGTAGTATTTTTCGTCTTTGACCAATGATAATTTTGCGAGTTGATAGAATTCATTCATGCTTCCAAAAGCAATATTTTGCTGCATAGCTTCTATCAACAGCAGCAACTCTTGAATGGATACAGGGATTTTCTGTTTTTTGAGCGTATAAAAAAAATTAATTAACATGGATGAAGTATGGCATATTCTGTTAAATCGAATCAAGATTTATGCAGAAGAAGTATAAATTAATGCTAAACTGCTTTTATGGCAGATAAAAATGAAATTGAAAGCAAAATATCCAGTGTTATAGATGCATTAAAAGATCTTGATACCCAAGAGATAGCACTGCAGCTCGAAGAGAAACAAGATATATCGGGTTACAGTCGATTAATTGGTGAAATTGCTAGCAATCCTGAATTAGCAATCGGCACAGAAATAGGAAAATGGAAAATCATTGACCTTTTGGGCAAGGGAGGCATGTCGATAGTCTATCTGGTACAAAGAAACGATGAACAAATACAACAACAAGCCGCTCTAAAAGTAATCCCTGCTGGTCTGGCCAGTCAATTAATGGTTGAAAGGTTTGTTCGTGAACGCCAGATTCTGTCTGATTTGAATCACCCTAATATTGCTCAGCTTTACGATGCAGGTGTGACTCAAGAAGGAGTGCCATGGTTTGTGATGGAACACATTGATGGTGAAGATATTGTCAGTTATGCACGCAACAAGCAACTGAATATAGAACACAGAGTGCTGTTAATAAAACAAGTGTGTGAAGCTTTGGCTTATGCTCATGCCAAAGGGATTGTGCACAGAGACATTAAGCCAACAAACTTGTTAGTTAGTGAAAGCAAGCTTATTAAATTACTGGATTTTGGTATTGCTTCTTGCGATGAACAGCAGTCTTTGACTATGACGGGTGCAGTGATAGGAACTCCAGGATACATGTCGCCAGAACAAGCAAAAGGCTTGGGCAGTGAAATTGACCGACGCAGTGATGTTTTTTCTGTGGGTGTTTTGATGTACAAATTAATCAAGCACGAAATGCCCTTTCAGGCGAAGAGTGTCTCTGAGATATCCTACAAGATTATTCATGAGGAACCCAGTTTATTTGGAAAGCATGTTCCTATTGAGCTGCAAGCTATAGTTTTTAAGTGTTTAGAAAAGAATGTTGAGAAGCGTTATTCATCGATGAACACTTTGGCTCAGGACTTGAATGCCTATTTGAATGGAGATGTGATTTCTGCCCAAAAGGTGACTTTTCTTGGACGCTTGTTTAAAAAAATAAAAAAACACCGAGCTTTTAGTACGATAATTTTTATGGCTGTAATTTTAAGCCTTGCTGGCTTGGGCTATGGAGTTTATCAATCGATTGCAAGTATCAAAAAAGTACAAATAGCAGAGCAATATTTGGCCAAAGCTCAAGACATAAAGGCCAAGATCCGACGTATTCATATGATGCCCTTGCATAATATCCAACAGGAATATGCTGAGATTGAGCGAGAAATAGAAATCTTAAAAACAGAAATTGAGCAAAAGAATAGTGACCATACTGGAGCGAGTTATTATGCTTTGGCTTCGGCCTATTACAACCTTAGGAATATACCTCAAGCACTGGTTTATTTTAGGAAAGCAGAACAAAAAGACTGGCAATCCAAAGAACTTTCTACAGGAATAGGTTTGTCCTTGTTGGCTCAATGGCGAGAACGGCAAGAACAAGCCAAATTTATTTCAAATAAAGAAGAAAAACAGCAATTCTTAGAACGATCAAAGCAAGAGAAATATTTTCCTGCTCTTACCTATCTAAAAAAAGCCAAAGGTGGGGCACATAATGCCAATTATTTAGCCGCTAAATTGGCTTTTTTGCAAGAAGATTTAGTGGCAGCCTTGGAATATGCAAAAAAAGAAATTCAGTTGAATCCCTGGCATTATGAGGCCTTAAATTTAAGCTCTAAAATTTATTTGCAACAATTCCGCAACCTAGGGCGCAAAGAGGGTTATGATATTGCTCTTAATTCATTGGAATTGAGCAATCAACAATTGGACCGGGCTATTGACATCGGTCGTTCCGACCCTTTTAATTATTTAGATCGTTGTACAAATGCAAGCATAGATGTGCAAATCATTAAACTTTTGGAACATGATGAGCAGTTTCCAACCGCGTTTAAAAAAGGCGTGCAAGCCTGTCAGAATGCCCAAAAGTTGTATCCAGAATCGCACCTGTCTTGGAGCAAGCTCAGTCTCATCTATGTAACCAAAGCCTTTTGGTTAGAAGCCAATGAAAAAGAATCGCAAGTAGAATATCAGATGGCTTTGGATGTGGCCAAGGCAGGATTGAAGCTCCACCCGCAAAGTTCTGAATTACTCAGTTATCAAATCAAGCCTCTATTAAATCTGGCTAACAAGGCTATAGAGCAAGGCAATGAACCTCATTCCTATTTTCTGCAAGCCTTAAAAGCAGGCAAGAAAGCCCTTAAATTAAACCCCAAACAAGGAAAAATCATGTTTGAATTGGCTCGGGCTGAATTGGAATATGGCCAATACTTTTTAAGACAGTTAAAAGAGTACGATAAGGCAGAATTCTATTTCAAATTAGCTTTGGAGAACTTTAAAAAGAAACAAGCAGACAACCCTTCCATGGCCAATGTGCGTAATATAAGTGCATTGGAGATTAATTTGTACAAAACAATGCTGGCTAGGAACAATATAGCTGCCGGGATTGAGTATTTGCAGAATTCCATCAAAAGACGAATAGAGGTGTTGCCACTGAGACCGTTGTATTTTGATTTATTTGCCGATGTGATTACTGAATATTTGGATTTAATTGAACTAAAGCACTCACTAAACAAAAACAGTGATGCCGATACCGAAAAAACAAACCAACTTATTCAACAAATATGCCAAATAGAGGGATTGGAAGTTGAGCAATTACAACAATTCAATGCCATGATTCAGATTGTTCTTGAAAAACAAACAGGGAGTGTAGAGGGTATAGTAAGATGCAAGATATGAAGAGCGTAGCTATACAGCTGTATCTAAATTTTGATATGGAAAACATCATGCCCAAATCCCGATATAGAAAATCACAATGAGAGCACAAGCCCTTAATGCGCCTAAGAAATCCTCAAAAAGCTTCATCACCAATAGGGTCGATTATTTTATACAAGATTAGAATCCATTTGTTAAAAATATTCGACCTAGGTGTATTTAGTTTTTGTGAATTCCTTATGCACATCAATTACTTGCACTCTAAATTGCGATTCTATATCGGGATTTGGGTCATGATAAAACAAGTCCTTGAGGTCTGTTTTTATATCGGGCTTTGGGTAAAAGTGAAAAATGAGTTCATTTTTTGGTAATATGTAATAAGATGTGAGCATGGCGAATCAAATTGAAAGTTTTAAACCCAGTGAAATCACTCTGTTAATCGACCAGGCTTCTGTCGGCGATAATGAGGCGATGAATCGTTTGATGCCTATAATCTATCCAGATTTAAAACTTATTGCTTCGGGGATTCGTCACAAGCAAATGATTGTTTCAAACACACTCAACACTACTTCGTTAGTCAATGAAGCATGGCTGAAGCTGCAAAAATACGGAATAAAAGCCAGCAGCCGCAAACATTTTTTTTGTATTATTGCCAAAGCCATGCGCCAAATTTTAGTCAATACCGCTAAAGAAAAGCTCTGTTTAAAGCGCAATGCTAAGCAACTAACATTGGACGTATCCGAATTGGCCAATAGCTCAGAAGCTGATTTTATGATTAAATTGAATGAAATCGTTGATTCTATAGAAGGTTCTCATCCGCGTCTGGCCCAAGTCTTTCAATTTAAGTATTTTTTGGGTTTTACAGAACATGAAATTTCAGAGGTTTTGGGTGTCAACAATCGAACCATACGCCGTGATTGGTTAACCGTTAAAAGAGTCATTCAAGAAATTATTTAGGACTCTACCTTCTCATCATAAAAGCCAAGCGTTGGATTAAATCCACATCTTGCTCATTTTTTAATAAGGCACCGTAAAGTGGAGGAATGGCTTCTTTGATATTTTTATTTTGCAATAAGTCGAGTGGAATATTGTCTGCTAGCAATAATTTAATCCAATCAATCAATTCTGATGTTGAGGGTTTTTTCTTAAGTCCAGGAACTTCTCGTAGCTGAAAAAAAACATCCAAAGCCGCTTTAACCAATTGCTTTTGGATGTTTGGATAGTGCACATCGACAATTTGTTGCATGGTGTGTTTGTCAGGAAAGTTGATGTAATGAAAAAAACAGCGGCGCAAAAAAGCATCGGGCAGTTCTTTTTCATTGTTACTGGTGATAATGATAATAGGGCGATGCTTGGCTTTGACTTGTTGCCCTGTTTCATAAACACTAAATTCCATTTGATCCAATTCAACCAACAAATCGTTGGGGAATTCAATGTCTGCTTTGTCAATCTCATCAATCAATAAGACGACTTGTTCATCGGCGTCAAAAGCTTGCCAAATCTTGCCTTGTTTGATGTAATTGCCTATGTCATAAACTTTTTCATCACCCAATTGCGAATCTCTCAAGCGCGAAACAGCATCGTATTCGTACAAACCTTGCTGTGCTTTTGTGGTTGATTTTATGTGCCAGCAGATTAATTTTTTCCCCAGAGATTGTGCAACTTGTTCTGCTAGCATGGTTTTGCCCGTGCCAGGTTCGCCTTTGATGAGTAAGGGGCGTTGCAGAGTGACAGCAGCATTAACCGCCATGGACAAATCATCGGTTGCGATGTAATCTTTAGTGCCGTTGAATTTCATAGAGTATTTTTTTTGTAATGAACAATGCTAAATTGGGATGGCTGTAAAAAAATCAATAGGCGGGTTCTATTTGATCCAGTGCGGCCAGATATTTGGGTTGACTAAAGCCTTTGAAAATTTGCTGACCAATGACAGCCAGCGGCACACCTCGCCCGCCAAGACTTTTAAATAAATCATGGTTTTCAGTAGAATTTTCGATGTTCTTTTCGCACCATTTGGCTCCTTGTCCAATCATTAAATTTTTTGCTTTTTTGCAATAAGGACACGATGCTGTAGTAAACAGAATAACATCGCATTGTGAGTCGATAGCACGAGCAGAGATGTTTGCGTTGCCTTCTGGTTGCAAATAGTAATTGTAAGCCGCATAACAAAAGACCAAAAAGAGGAAGAATTTCATAAATAGGACTGCAATAAGAAAGAACTGTTAACTATACGTGAGCCAGGACATGAATGCAACTAGAAAAAAGTAAGCTAATGTAATTGCCTCAGTGCAGTTGTGACGTTGTTTCGCCAAACCAGAGAAAAGCATATTCCGGTGATGATGCTTATTGAGACCTTTCGATAATTATGTGGCGAAAGAAAAAATAGAGATTGTTGCCAGATTGAGCCAAAAACTGAAGGTAATAGCCCGCTATTGACGAAATTTTTGGCAAAAAGCTGGTGAATTTAATCATTTTTTCCAAGGGAATGACAGAGTACTTTTTGATCACTACGGATATAGTGACATCAATTCTTGCAGTTGCTGTGTTATTTAAGTTTTTCCAAGGCTGAGGCAAAGCGTTTTTCATCGCGAAAACCTCCGATTACTTCGGAGCCAATAATGGTCAATGGTGTGCCGACACCGCCGAGTTCTTTGAATAATTGAGCGTTCTCTTCTGACCATTCTATATCGCGTTCGCACCATTGTACGCCTTGAGAAGCTAAGTATTTTTTGGCTTTTATGCAATAGGGACAAGATTCGGTGGTGAACATGATGATATCACATTGTGGATCAATATCTCGTGCACTGACATCTTGAGTCATGACTTTTATTTGTGTTTGGTAAATAAAAAAAAGTGCGTAAATAACCGCTCCGTATAATAGAATTGGTACAATGTATTTTTTTAATTGTTTTTTGTTCATTTTTATTAAATTTTTCACCCCACTTATCCGTTGGGTTTCTTTTGAATATTAGAGTGAAAAAACCATCCATTTTATAAATGGTTTTTTCAATTTTTGCTTTTTCCAACAACAGTGATACTCGCTCCGTTATCATTATAGTCACGGTGAGATAAGGTATTGATAAGTGCTTCTTTTAAAGCGACTTCAGGAATTTCTCACTGTTCTTTTCTTGAGTTTGCATCCTCCATTACGATTTCTGTTCTTGGACAAGCTCATAGGATTTAAACATTAAACCTAAAGTGCAAGACATCGCCTTCTTTAACTATGTAGTCTTTGCCTTCTAGGCGTAATTTTCCTGCTTCTTTACAGCCAGCTTCACCTTTGTATTGAATGAAGTCATCGTAGGCCATGGTTTCGGCTCGAATAAAGCCTTTTTCGAAATCGGTGTGAATGACTCCAGCGCATTGTGGAGCTGTATAGCCTTGTTTAAAAGTCCAGGCTCTGACTTCTTTAACTCCGGCGGTAAAATAGCTGCACAAACCTAGCAAATCATGCCCAGCTCGTATCACGCGATCAAGACCTGATTCGGTGAGGCCGAGTTCATCCATAAACATTTCTTTGTCTTCATCATCCAAAACAGCAATTTCGGATTCGATAACTGCACATACGGGCACAACCGAAGAGTTTTCGTTTTTTGCCATTTCACGTACTTTGTCCAAAAATACATTGTTTTCAAAACCATCTTCGGCGACATTGGCAATATACATAACGGGCTTTGCCGTGATAAAACTAAATTCTCTGATGACAGATTTTTCTTCTTTGTACAAATCCAATGTGCGAATGGGAAGGCCTTCAGAGAGTTGTGCGACAATTTTTTCGAGAACAGTTGCACGTGCTTGAGCTTCTTTGTTGCCTGATCTGGCTTGTTTTTGCGCTTTGAGCAACCCGCGTTCAGCCGAGTCCAAATCAGCCAGAGCCAGTTCGGTATTAATGGTTTCAACATCATCCAAGGGAGATATTTTTCCTTCGACATGAACGACATCATCGTCTTCAAAACAACGAACAACATGAGCAATGGCATCTGTTTCTCGAATATTGGATAAGAATTTATTGCCCAAACCTTCGCCTTTTGAAGCACCAGCAACTAGCCCTGCAATATCGACAAACTCCATGACTGTGGGCAAAACACGTTCGGGTTTGACTATTTTTGCCAGTTCGGCCAGACGTGGGTCGGGCACTTCAACCACGCCTACATTGGGCTCAATAGTACAAAAAGGATAATTTGCGGCATCTATCCCTGCTTTGGTCAGTGCATTAAATAAGGTTGATTTACCGACGTTGGGAAGCCCAACGATGCCACATTTGAAGCCCATAAACTTACTCTAGAAAATTAAAGTTGCTTATTTTATCAAATCCAAGCCTCTTTGCCTAACAATGGATGCAGGAGTTACAGTTTGATGATTGATTTAACGGTAATCATGCAGGAATTAGCCTATAATGACCTTTTTTAAATTCTATTTTGCATTCTTGCAGCTGAAAATTTTATGATCGATAGCAAAATTAAAAGTCAGGTTTTCTGGCTCTTCGTTGTCACAGCACTCGTTATATTGGCAGGTCTTGGTTTGCGTGACCCGTGGCCGCCTGATGAGCCACGATTTGCTCTTATGGCAAAAGAAATGTGGGAAACTGGCGATTGGTTTTTTCCGCACCGAGGAGGTGAAATATATCCCGATAAGCCGCCAATGGTGATGTGGATGATTTTATTGTTTTATGGCTTGTTAGGTAATTTAAAAGTGGCCTTTTTGTTGCCTTCTGCTTTGCTTTCTCTTGCGACTTTGTGGATGACTTATGATATTGCAAAACGCATGTGGAATCCAGCTGTAGGGCTTTATGCTGGATTTTTGTTGGCGATTAGTTTGCACTTTATTTTGCAAGCCAAAAGTGGGCAATTGGATGCGCCTGTAGCTTTTTGGGTGATGCTGGGCAGTTATGGTTTGCTGCGTCACTTGCTACTTGGTCCTGCTTGGCGTTGGTATTATTTGGCTTTTTTTGCCATGGGCATGGGTATTATTACCAAAGGAGTGGGTTTTTTGCCTGTTTTGATGCTGTTTGGGATGCTTGTGGTACCGCCTAGTTGGTACGATAAAAATCGCAAGCAATTACTCCGATGGTTTTTGGGTTTGGTTTTTCTATTGCTGGCGGTGGGTCTCTGGTTGCTGCCGATGCTCTTGCAGGTAGAGAATAATCCAAGTGCTGATGTGCTTGCTTACCGAGATAATATTTTACTCAAGCAGACGGTCAATCGTTATGCTAAGTCTTGGGCGCATATTCAGCCTTTTTATTATTTTGTTTTAGAAGTGATTCCCTTGTTTTGGTTGCCGTTGTCTTTGTTTGTTCCTTGGTTGGTGCGGCCGATTAAACAAGCTTTTGTTGATAAAGAACGCCGTATTATTTATCCCTTTGTTATGCTGGTTTTAATTGTGTTCTTTTTCAGTTTATCCAAAGGCAAGCGGGCGGAGTATATGTTGCCCGCTTTACCTCTGTTTGTCTTGCTCATTGCTCCTTATTTTGAATCCCTAATTAAGATTAAAATTTTGCAACGCTTGATTTTTGCTCTGGTGCTGATTGTTTCATTGTTTTTTACTCTTGTAGGTCTTTCTGCAGTAGTGGGAGTAGAAAAAATCACACATTTAACCGAAAAATATTCCGTAAACCCTTGGTATTGGCTGTCCTTTGTTGGTGTTTATGGCTTGTTTTTACTGGTAGTTGTTCGTAAAAATGCCCTCAAACTCTACACTGTATTTATTATTGGTTTGTGGCTCAGTTATAGTTTATGGGCGGCTCCATTAGCGGATAGGGCAATGTCAACAGAGCCAATGATGCGTGCTATTGCTAAGATTGTTCCGAAGGATTCCGAATTGGGTCTGGTTGGTATGCGAGAGAAATTACTGTTGCATACACAATGGCCGACTACTCATTTTGGTCATCATCACCCCAAAGCAGACCAACAACAAGCCGCGATTAACTGGATCTTTGCCAAGCCACAGCGCTATTTATTACTTAATAGTGACTTTGCTAGCTCTTGCTTTGTACCTGAAAACAGTTTAAAGTACGAATCATTCCATAACAAAAAGTGGTTGTTATTTGCCGCCAAAAACCTGGATAAAAATTATTGTGAGACAAATGGTAAAAAGTACTCTGAATTTAAAAGTCATGTAAAACCCAAGTCCTAGGAGCTTGTCCGAGAATAGCGATTGTAGCGAGAGAAAGTTGAATTGAGGCAGGTTTTTACCTAATTTGAGGCGAATAGCTCCGCTATTTAACGAAAATTAGGTGAAAAACTGTCCAATTTCAACTTTTTCGCAGTAAATTTCTATTCTCGGACAAGCTCCTAGTACTACAAACAATAAGTATTGTCTAATATTCACCGTAGTTGTGTTGGCTTATTTTTAAAAAGTAAAAAACTCGTTGAGAATATTTTTACTAAATAAAAGCTTGTTTTAACTAAGCTTTCGAGTTTCGATAAATAATTTTCCTCTCAAACAACTTTACTTTTTAAAAATAAGCCAAAACAACTACTTTTGCGAGATAAGCTGAATATTAGAAGGAACTTATTAATTGCAGTACTAGGCGCTTATCCTAGAGTTTCAACTTATCAAGCACTGATTGCCATTGCTCAGGGGAATTTGCATTAAAAAAGCATTCACTCTCAAAGTTGTGCTTTAAGGTCTTAGTCTTAAGGTGCTTAAACAGCTGATGCAGTGATAAATCATCGCTGTGCAGTTGTTTTTCAATAACTAAGCGAATCTCAGGGGTGTTTTGTAGGATGAGTGGCAAGCGATGATTGTTAAAATGAAAAAGTTGATGAACCGTTTCTTGATCTATTTCTTGCAGCAATTGTTTTATAATATCAGTGCTTAAAAGAGGCATATCTACGGGAACAAAAAATAGATAGTTATAATGCCTAAGCTCTTCAAGACAAGAAAACAGACCAGACAGAGGTCCCTTGTTGGTTTGTTTGTCCTTAATTCCCAGAGCCCCACTGATGACTATTTCCGTATTACCGGCAGCCAATAAAAGTTCTTTTGTGTGTGCTAAAAGTGTACGATTACCCAGCATTAACTGAGATTTATCTTGTCCCATGCGGCTGGATTTTCCACCTGCGAGTATTACAGCGGCTATTGTTGGCATCAGAAAAAAAGCTGTTGGCTAACCATTGGGACAATTTCGATGATCTCTCCTGCACGTATGATTTCTAGGTCTTCAGGCAGGATTAACCAGCAATTGGATTGAGCAAAGGAACAAGATTGATACGATCCTTGATCCATTAACATATCTACACACAACTGTGCCGACTCATCGATGTGAGCATAAGCCTTGGCAAAAGTTCTAAAGCCCTGTTTTTTAGTGATGTCTGATTTTAATTTTGCCTTAAGAGCTTGCTCAGGTGCTAGTCCCAATAGCGACCGAATAAAAGGTGAAGCAAAAAACCGCATGCCCGCAGCCGCAGCAATAGGATTGCCCGGCAAACCAAAATAAAGGGTTCCATTAGGCAGTTCTGCGAACAAAATAGGTTTTCCTGGTCGGATTTTGGCTTTGTGAAAATGGATGTGTGCCCCGCGATCTTTTAGCACTTTTGGAATGAAATCAAATTTTCCCATCGACACTGCGCCAGTGGAGAATATGATTTTGACATTTTTATCAAGAGCTTCATCCAATAAGGTGTTAAATTCTTCTTCATCATCCTTGCATCGTCCCACAAAAACAGGTTCACAATTTAAATAATCGACATAAGTGCTAAGAAAAGGCTGGTTGGAGTTAAATATTTTTCCTGAATTTAAGTCCTTCGATGATTTTTTAGCAAGTTCATTGCCGGTTGAAACGATTGCAACGGCTAATTTTTCGATGACGTCAATCTGGCTGATGCCCACAGTTGCCAATGCCATAATGTGTTGTGCTTGAAGAATAGAATGTTTGTTCGCGACAATTTCACCCACACGGTAATCTGTACCTAGCTTGCGAATATTCCGGCCTTTTTGTACTAATTCTTTTATGGTAATAAATTTTTTGCCATTCGACTCACTTACACTAACATTTTCAATTTGAATGACGGCATCAAAATGGTCAGGGACAGGTGCACCCGTCATGATTTCCCAGGCCATATGACTGGCTTCTAAGGTGTTGTTTTCAGCATCACCAGCTTGAATGCTACCAGTGACCTGTAATTTAATTTCAGCAAATTTAGCGATAGCTTCATTGACAAGTTGCGATTGAATGGCAAAACCATCCATAGCAGAGTTGTTAAATCCAGGAACATTAATAGTGGATCGGACATCGTCAGCCAGCAAACGAGAATTTGAGTCGATTAGAGGGATGGATTGCCTTGAGCTCAGGCGGTGTTGTTGTGCAACAGTGAGGATGATATCCAAAGCTTGTTGGTAGCTAATAAGTTGTGTCATTGATTTTTAAATTTACAGTCTTTGTGGTTGTCTTTGAATTGGCAGTGCGTGGCTAAATCGGTATCGCAATAGTTGCATAACATTTTAATGTCTTTGATTTGTATCTGGTGTCTTTCGGAAGAAAGGCCGCTATTTTTAAAAGACTTTAATGAACGAGAAAAAGTTTCTGGTTTCATGTCCAACAAAGAGGCAATAATAGTTTTTTCGTAAGGCAAAAGTATGGTGTTGGGATTTTTTTGTTCAATAAATTGTTTCAATAAAAACCATCCTACCCGTTCCTTGGAGGATTTTAAGCGATTGTTATCAATTTGATTGAGATAAGTACGAGATGTTTGCGACAGGTATTTTAGGGAATTTAATGCCAATGCCAAATCTTTTTGCAGTAAATTTCGGTAAATAGAAGCAGGAAAAGACAGCAGTTTGGCTTCGTTGCTAATTTGAGCGCTGCTAAAATGTTTATCATTGTTAAAAATGGAGGATTCGATGACCAAGTTACCAGAAGAGAGCATTTGTTCAACGGTTTCATTACCATCAGCAGTACTCTTGTATATTTTCACCCAGCCTGATATTACCACATAAATACGTGTGGCAGGCTCGCCTTCCAAAAACAACAAACTGCCTTTTTTATAAGATTTCAAGTTGCTCAGACGAAACAACTCATCAATAGTGGTGCTAGACAAATTGCGAAAAAAAGGAAAGTCAAGAACAGTCGCTTGGTCCTCTTTTCCTATGGAACATTGCAGAGGTGTTTGATTCGGCGTTCTCTTGCCTAACTGTTGAATCAGAGCCAGTTCAATATCGTGCATCATGTCCATTTTTTCAGTTAGCATGATGTACCAATTTTTGGCATTGACCTGAGGAATTTCATCCGCCTCCATTTTGTCGTGTACTTTTTCGATATCAGAGTTTAACTTGAAACCGCTTTTAAAAGCTTCGCTTTGTCGTTCGCTGGCCAAGGCAAGAAAAGAGCGTTTGTTAATGTTTTGTTCACTTAACAGTATATTAAAATCGCGTCGAAACTGTTCCGAATCAAACTGGTTAAGAGCAAAGCCAATAATTCCTAAAGCTCGTTCTCTACCGATCCGTTCTTTCCAATTGATAAAGTTAGAAATTGCGGAAATTTCCGCAGGAATGTTGTCCTTGTCAAATAAAGCCAATTCTATTAAAACATAAGTGATATGAATGATTAAATTATAGGTATATAAAGCATTGGCTTTTAGGACATTAATTTCACTGTCTTCTACTTTGCTTCGAAATGGAGCTTTGCTTTTAAAGTTGTTATAAATTTGCTCTAATTTATCATAACTTTTTCGTTGTTGAGTATTAAATTTTTTATCTTCATAGCGAGCAAATTTTAAAATTTCATCAATCAAGTCATTGTTTTTAGCAATGCATTGCTTCAACTCCTTCAAACTAAAGACATCTTTGCTAGAAAGGTACAAGCACAAACTTCCACGTTCTTTCTGAAAAGCATGAATGGACTGGCATAACAGCGTTCGTAATTGATTCATTGATTATTATAATTGTTAGCAAACAACTATTTTACAGAAGTAAAAAATAATTTGTAGCTTTTCTACGCTGTTTAGTTACCTTTAGACTAATTTTTAATACCCAAATCCCGCTATAGTGGTGATGAAGCTTTTTGAGAATTTCTTAGGTGCATTAAGGGCTTGTACTCTCATTGTGATTTTCTTTATCGGGATTTGGGTATTATCACTATTGAAGCCAATGCCCAGTATAGCAGTGTAATTTTGGAAAAAAACCAAACTGAAAAAGACATCAAAACTCAGTTCCACCCACTGTTAAAGAATCCACTTTCAATGTGGGTTGTCCTATTCCTACAGGAAGGTTTTGACCATCTTTACCACAAACACCCATGCCTTGGTCGAATTCTAGGTTGTTACCCACCATAGAAACCTTAGTTAAAACGGTAGGGCCATCACCAATGAGAGTCACGCCTTTGACGGGTTTGGTGATTTTGCCATTTTCTATTAAAAAGGCATCACTGGCAGAAAAAACAAATTTGCCATTGGTGATATCGACCTGCCCACCGCGGAAGTTTTCTGCATAAATGCCCTTTTTGACTGAGGCGATGATTTCTTCGTGCTCGTATTTTCCTGGTAACATATAGGTATTGGTCATGCGCGGAATAGGCAAATGGCCAAAGGATTCGCGTCGGCCATTACCCGTTGGTTTAACACCCATCAACCTAGCATTAAGCTTGTCTTGCATATAGCCTTTTAAGATGCCGTTTTCGATTAAGACGTTTTCTTGAGCAGCTGTGCCTTCATCATCAATGGTGAGCGAACCACGGCGATTAGGGAGAATCCCCGAGTCAATGATTGTGCAGGCATCACTAGCGACACGTTGACCGACTTTGCCAGAAAATGCCGATGTACCTTTGCGATTAAAGTCGCCTTCAAGTCCGTGACCTATGGCTTCATGCAACAAAACTCCAGGCCACCCAGCGCCCAAGACCACGGGCATATCACCAGCAGGTGCTGCAACGGCTTCCAAATTAATTAAGGCCGATTTGACGGCTTGATTGATAAAGGTTTCATCCACGCCTTGATTGAAAAGTTCCTTCAGTGTCATGCGACCACCACCGCCAGAAAATCCAATCTCCATGCGGCCTTTGCCATCATTGGCAATCACTTGAATGCTGAGTTTGCACAGGGGACGAATATCTGAAGCAAAAGTGCCATCACTGGCAGCAACCAAAATATATTCTTGCGAAGAGGACAGTGAACAAATGACTTTGGAAATACGCGGATCCGCTTTGCGGGCAGTGGCATCCATTTGGTTTAATAGAGCCAATATTTCAGTATTCTCAACACCAGTTAATACATCATCGCCAGTATAAATTTGTGGTGTTTCTAGCGCCTGAATTTTGACCCCAGCATGCTTTTGGTGCTTGTTAGCAATGGTGCTGGCCGTTTTTACCGCTTGCATCATGCCTTGCTCGGTCATGGCATCCGAATAGGCGAAACCTGTTTTTTCGCCGTTGTTGACACGTACGCCAACACCCGCATCAATGCTGTGGCTGCCACTTTTGACTTTTTTGTCTTCTAGCATCCACGATTCCATTCGCATGGATTGAAAATAGAGGTCGGCAAAATCAGCTCCATGGGACAGGCTGTGAGAAAGAGCATTTTCGAGTTGTGATTCGTCCAAGCCACCAGCTTGAAGGAGTTGATTTTTGACTTTGTTGAGCATTGTTTGTCTATTTTTAAAAATGACAGCCATTATCTTTTATTTTGTTTGTATATTCCATCAAAATGTTACAATCCTAATTGCATATGCCAAGAACTTCAGAGAAACAAAGTAAATTAGAACAAGCCTTCCAAGCGGCCTTGGAAAGTGAGAGCACTGTGCCCTTTGACAAAAGCAGTAAAGATGAATTTGAACAAGGTGTGGCAGAACTGTTGCCCAAGCTGTTTCAAGAGAGTTTTGAGGAGACGGTAGCCGACTTAAGTGGCTTGCAATTTAATCACTACCAAGTCATTGAACAAATTGGCTCTGGTGGTATGGGTCATGTCTATACGGCACACAGGAATGATGGACAGTTCGACAAAATCGTTGCCATAAAAGTACTTTTGCAGCATTGCAATAACCCGCAAATCAAAAAGCGTTTTTTGCAAGAAAAGCAAATTTTAGCACAACTGCGCCATCCCAATATCGTGCCATTGTTAGATGCAGGGAAGAGCAAGCAGGGCCAAGAATGGTTTGTCTTGGAGTTTATTAAAGGCGACAAAATTGATGTCTATTGCCAAAAAAATCAACTGACAAAAAATGACATAGTGGATTTAATGATTCAGATTTGCGATGCCGTTCACTTTGCTCATTCTCAAGGCATTATTCATCGAGACCTAAAACCAGCCAATATACTGATAGAGAACCGTGATTCCAAGGCCGTTCCGATAATTTTGGATTTTGGGATTGCGCATTTGGATTCGGCCAAAGACATGACTATCCAAGGCCACTTAATGGGAACTCCTGGCTTTATGTCTCCAGAACAAGTTCGGGGAGAGGCCTGCGATGGGAGGGCTGATATTTTTAGTTTGGGAGTGCTTATGCATCAGTTGTTTTCTGGAGCTAAGGCTTTTGCAGGAAGTTCTGCCATCGAAATACATCAAAAAATATTGCATGAAAAGACCGATAAAATCGCTAAGTTGATTCCTGCTTTTCCTCAGGACTTGCAAATTATCATTGACACCTGTTTGCAAAAAAAACCAGAAAATCGTTACCAATCGGCTCTTAAACTCAAGCAAGACCTAGAAAACTGGAAAAATGGTTATCCAATACAAGCACAAAAGGAATCTCTGCTCAAGGTGTTATGGAGGGCTGTGCAGCGCAATAAGTGGATGGCGGTTTTATCGGCTTCATTTGTGGTTTTCGGACTGTTGTTCATCATCAAATACACGTATGACATGAACCAACAAAGAGCAGCAGCCATTGATGCTAACAAAGAATCGGATGATTTGTTTAATTTTTTATTAAAAGATTTGCACCAAGAATTGTCTGACTTAGGCCGTATTGATTTGCTGCAAACCGTAGCCAAAAAGAACTTGCAACACCTCAATACCTATAATTTTGCCGATAATAGCGAAGATAAAATCAAGTATGCAGAATCCTATAGGAATGTCGCCAGTGTCTTGGCAATGCAGCAGAATATTCAACTCGCCATAGATGCTTATAAGCGAGCACTAGAACTATTGCAAAAATTGGACGATATCGGTTCTTTTAATGACCAATCGATTCGCTTGCAAGCCTTGACTCTCTCAGATTTGGCTGGATTGCATGCAAAGCAAGGTCAGTTGCAACTCGCTAATCAAGAGCATCAACAAGCCTTGTCCTATGCACAAAAGCTCAAAGTAAAAGCAGTTGACTCTTCGGATGAAACCTTGTGGGATGTGATTCATCCCTTGTCTTGGAATTTGATGGAACAATCGGAGTACAAGCAAGCTGAAACACTGTTAAAGCAAGCCATAAAAATCACTCGCTCTGCATTGCAAGACAATAAAGAGAACAAACAGTGGCTCACTAAAAAGTACAAGTCTTTAATTGCTATGGGCTGGTATTACATCGATATGCGTGAGATTAATTTGGCCATTGAACAGTATTTGCGGGCCATGGATACGGTAAAAAAAATGCTGAAGCAAGCAAAAAATTCAGTTTCATTACTGCACAGCTACCAAAAGGTTAACAACCAAATATCCTATGCTTATTTATTAAACAAAGACTACAACTCAACGGTTAAATATGCAGCAAAAGGGGTTGAACTAGGAGAAGTGCTGCACATCAAAGCCCCAGGAAATTTGATTTATTATCGAGCGCTTTCTTTTTCTTACACCATGTTAGGAAATGCTTACAAAGCACAAAAACGACCTGACCTCGCGGAAAATGCCTTCAAGAAAAGTCTTGATATTACCCAAGAGATGGCTCAAGCTTCACCAGATAATGATTCTTTGCAAAATGATTTGGCGATTGATAGCATGAATTTTGCCGATTTGTTGTTGCTAAAAGGTGAAAAAAAACAAGCAGAAGTTTATTGGCAAGTGGCTGAAACAAGCCTGCAAAAAATAGCATCTGAGCCTGATGCCAGTATTTACTATGTGGATTCTTATGCTCAGGTTTTACTGAAGCAAGGCAAAAAAATTCAAGCTCTGCCTTATTTATTGCGCATGAAAAACACCAAGGGTTGGCCACGAGATTCATTTGAGAAGATTGTAAAAGCTTATCAATTGGAACACAGCTTTGACGAAATAAATTCCACTACTAACGAGCCAAAATGAACAAACAGAGCTATAACAACACCTTTCATACTCAAGCCAATCACTTGACACAATTGTTTGTTTTGGCCAACCAAGGCGAAAAGCAGGCGACTGACCAACTGCTTGATATTTTGTATGCCGAACTCAAACAAATAGCGACTTCCCGTAGAAATTCATTCAAAGACAATCGCACTCTAAATACCACCGCCTTGGTCAACGAAACTTGGTTAAAACTAAAGAAAAGTGAAATTAAATACAACAACAAACAGCATTTTCTTTCTTTAGCGGCTATTGCGATGCGGCAGATATTGTTGGATGCTGCTAAAAGCAAAAATCGTTTGAAAACTCCAAATTTTGTTACCATGGAGCAGACTTCAGAAATCAAGCCACAAAGCATCGAACACGAGGCAGAATGGCTTTACCAGCTGGACCTGATTTTAGTCAAACTGGAAAAGCACTCTCCCCGCAGGGCAGCGGTATTTAATTTAAAATTTTTTTGTGGCTTCACCCTAAATGAAATTGCAGAAATTTTTAATCTTTCGCTCAAAACCATTCATCGCGAATGGGAAAGTGCAAAATACATTATCAAAACAACTTTTGAATTATCGTAATGGCTCACCCACCGTTGTCATTCCCGCGAAGGCGGGAATCCATTGCCTTTATAAAAATAATTAAAAGAGCTAATCTGGGTAGTTGGCTTTACTGACTGTGAAAGTCAACTACCCACTGGCTTCGATTCCATGTTGAAAATATCGATACATTACAAAAACATACGCCTTAACTAAGAGTCATTCAGGAGCCTCTTAAAACGAACAAAGACAAATCATTCAAATGAATTAGCAAAAACAATATCAGGATTAACCGAAACAATGCCAATGTATTCGCCGACATTGTTGATTAAATCAGTATCGCTAGTAATACTAGAGACTTGTGCACTCAACAGAAAAACCGCATTATCAGTAATAGTTGCCAGAACGCTTATTTGGTGTGATTCGCCATTGCCCAAAGCCGCTAGTTGGCAAGTACTAGAGATACAATTAGCTCCTGACATCGAGTCAATAGTTAAGTTGTCATTGCTTAATACAAAGTCAATGATATCGGAACTGTCAGGGCCGTTATTATCCACAGTTACCAACAATTCAACTTGCTGGTCGATATAATAGTCTCCCGTGGTGACCATTTGTATAGAAACGGCTATGTCAGCCACCGAGCTTGCTATATCGCCTACCGAACTGTTATTATTACTGCTATCGGGTTCGTAAGTTGAGATGGATGATACACTGGATTCAGAAGAGAAAGTTCCAGAACCTAAGATTAAATATTTCACGGTTAATATCTTGCTGTCACCACTTTGTAAAACACCCATATAACAAGGGAATCCAGGGCAACTCGAACCGACCAAAGAGACAAACTGCAAATTTGTGAGGTTGGTTGAAATGCTTGGCTCTCCTGCTTCAGGGCCGTTATTGTAGAGGGTGTATTGAATGTCAATAAAATCTCCTGGCAAATATTCAGGAGGCGATAACAGATTTGAGTCTAACGAAATATCCGCTGTATTGAGCGCAGTCAAATTTGCTAGGCTGCCAGTGTTATTGCTTGGGTCTGTATCGGTCGAATCTGTAGCGACAGAAACACCAAAGTTAAAGTCGCCACCAGCGTTAATCTGAACTGAAATACTGAGGTTAACCGTTGTACCTGATGCAAAAGAAGCAATAGTGCATGGCAATGCGGTACACGGAGTTCCTGTGACGTTTGAAATTTGGGTATTAAGATTGCTTGCAGAAATAACGACATTGTTGGCGCTGTTGGGACCATTGTTGGTAACATCGGCCTGATAAGTTAATATCTGCCCAGAATGATACGGCCCTTGAGTTACAAGGTTAAAACTAAGCGCCATATCGACACTTTCTTGCCCAACAACTCCTGCATTGCCGGTGTTATCGGTGTTATTGCTCATGTCAGCATCGTAATCTTCCGAATACACAAAGGCTGAATTGTCGAAGCTTCCTGGCGTGGAACGCAGTTGTGCGTTTACCTGAATGGTTTCGCTTGCTCCACTAGCTAAACTGCCAATAGTGCAAGGAAAACTCGAACAACTTGTGCTTTGAACAGTCGATAAAGTCATGCCAGAGGGTGTATCTTCTACCCGTATATTTGTCGCAGTATCTGGTCCAGCATTGGAGACGATAACTTCATAATTAACAACATCATTAACGGCAAAAGGAGCCGCAGTTGTTAAGGTTTTTGTGACGCTTAAATCGGCGGTTGTCGCTGGATAAAACTCATCAGCACCCGCATCAAAAGCCCCCAAAGTATTACTGGTCAGCAAATCATCCCAGCCTCTGTCGGTTTCATCCAAATCTTTTGCAGGTGTAGCATAATCGGTTCCACACAAGTCAATGGCTGGAGACGTGTCTAAAATATTAAAATTTCCATTGGCTTCATCGACAAACTTTGGATCAGCCAAAGAGACAGTTGTGCCAGTAAAAGATTGGTCTTCATGCACAATCAAGCATTTGAATTGTGAGTTAGATGCTCCACCAGTAACAGTTTCTAACACCGTGACGTTATTGCTTTCTTTGACTATATTTGCAAAAAATAACAGGTTTGGATTCACATTGATTCGCAGAAGGCTGTTATTGAGTTGATTGTTGACAAATGTATTGTAAACAATCGAAGCATTACTGTTGGCACCATAAATATACAGCAACGATGTATTGCCCTCTACACTGGTTCCACCGTTTCCTTCAAAAACATTGCCTTCAATAGTTGCGGTGATTTCTTGTCCATACATAAAAGCACTAGAGGTGGAGTGATGACCACTAACCCAGGTGTTTTTTAGTGTAACATCAGCTCCTGTTAGTGCCTGAATACCTGCGCCAGTAGCATTAGCACCAAAGACTTTGTTGCCACTCATTTGATTGCATTTTTGTGTGTTCCAACAATTCTTATCATCGAGTCGAGAAAGGCTAAATTTTGCTTGGTCTAGAGAGACTCCAGCACCGCTTGAAGAAACTCCTGCACTTACTTCATTGTCATTAATAATGGTTGCGTAAGCTAGCACTTCGGTTGCAGAACCCGTGGCATATATTCCTCCGCCACTGGCTGTTCCTTGCGCTACATTGGCTTTATTGTTGGTGATATTTACCGGAGCGGTATTATTACCCCAATCGCCAAAAATATAATATCCCCACATTTTAGCAATGGATCCAGCTTCTGCATAAAGGCCGCCACCGTTGCGGTTAGCCGTATTTCCAGAAATTCCTCTTAAATCTCCCACACCACCAGCGGTACCCGAGAAAAAATCCATACGGCAAGAGTCTGTCAAATATAGACCGCCGCCATTACCATCAAAGCTAGTTCCATTAGCATTGTTACTGGAAACACCAGAATCCCCAAAAATAAACAACGTAGAAAGCCCGTCGCAATAAAACCCACCACCATTTGTGGCAGTGTTGAGAATAATTAATGTATCTTTAATAAAGACAGAAGAATTAAAGCCTTTAGCATAAATCCCTCCGCCCTTAGTGCCTGTGTTAGCGTGAATTAAAGCATTTTCCAAATCTAAGCGTATGCCACTGTCTAAAATATTAACACCACCGCCAGGAGCAGTCGCCGTAGCCACACCGCCTGTTATTTCAAAATTAAGTATTTTGTAGGCATTTGAGCTGGAGGTGTCAGAATTTTTTAAGGTTATAACAGGCAAGTTCAATCCCGTTGCATCTAAGCTGGTCTGAGAATTGTTTCCAACATTATTACTGGCATCTGAACAATTGGCAAAACCACCTTTAACGGTTAAATCCACAAAATCCAACACCAAGCTTTCTGTATAAGTTTTATTACTAGCCACACGTATCTCATAAGTGTTTAATGTGTTATTGGCTGCATTAATTGCATCCTGAATCAGACTGTACTGGCAGTTGTTGTCGCTTCCGACAGTAGCGATAATCAGTGCTCTTGTGTTGCTTTGATGCTTGGTGGGTCTAGCATCAAGTTGTAATGGATCGATTAAATTTTGTTGGTGGTTTTTACTGAATGCACAACTAAAAAACAGTTGGGAAACAAGTAACGTGACAATAAATCTTTTCATAATTTTACCTAAAATACTCTTCTATTAATTATTAAAGCGACAACGGTGGTAAAATTTGGACATTTATTTTAAAAGAATTATAAAAAACCTATGAAATGCATTAAATACGGCGAAAACCAACAAGCCATGGATTACATCCCTTATCCAGGAGAACTGGGGCAGCGCATTCACGCAGAAGTCTCACAAAAGTTTTGGCAAGAGTGGCTCACCTACCAAGTTATGTTCATCAACGAAAATCGTTTATCCCCCATTAAACCCAAGGACAGAAAACGCATAGAAGAAGCCATGCAAAAATTCTTTTTCGACGGCGGCGTAGAACCTGTCGAAGGATATACACCAGAATGATGAAATAGTTTAATAAAAGTTTGACAGCACCTATATTGATAAATATAATGCGCCTTCAATTCAACTTGTGAAGAATTCCTCTTTGCAAAAGATGCGAAAAAAGATGCCCGGTTAGCTCAGTCGGTAGAGCAGAGGATTGAAAATCCTCGTGTCCTTGGTTCGATTCCGAGACCGGGCACCATTTTTTATCATAAGTCATTGTTTTTAAACGATATTTCAACACTTCAATATAATTATACCAACAAATATACCAACATTAAAATTTACTTACCTTTTATTTTTACTTCGTGAAATAACTTTTGATGTAAAGATCACCTATTTACTGTATTCAATAATTTAGCATGTACAATATTATTTTTGATAATCTTAATTAAATATAATGGAATACACGACTAATATTAATTCACTACATGAGTATGAAGAGAAAATAAGAGGCCAAAGCCTTACTACAATAAATGACCATAATGAAATGAAAGAAAGTTTTAATGTGATTCATAATTCTTTAAGTATAATGTTTGAAGTCTCAAATAATTATCATGCAGCTGATGATAATGAGCTTATCATTCAAAAACTTACAGTTGATACATTTAACACAATCTCATCGTCTCTTAAACTTGCATTGTCTGGTTATTACAAAACTGCATATTCGAAAATTAGATATATATTTGAAACTGCAACACTTATTGACTATTTTAATTCTAATCCAGTTGATATAAAAAAATGGTTCAATGCTGATAAAAAAACCAGAAGGAAGTTTTTTGATAATGTTAAATTAAGAATCTATTTAGATGAAAGAGATGGAAATAAAGAAGAGAAAAGAAGAAAGCTTTATGAAATGTACTGTGAGTATGCAGCTCATCCAACCTCAAAAGGTTTTTTATTATTATCAGAAAATAATAATGTAAGTATTGGTCCGTTTTTTAAATATAACTACTTGGGAAGTTATCTGCATGATATTGGGCGAGAGTCAGTATACTCAGCGAGTTGTTTCATTGCTTTTTTTGTTAATTTAAGTAACCAAAGCAATTTAATACTTAAACAACACCATGAAAATATTCTAAATTGGTTAGAAAATAATTATAAAGTCTGAACTTCTACAATCAAAATGAAGTTACATTTTTTTACATACTCAAAAAAACATCCCAAAAACATTAATTTGTTAGCTCTTATATGGTAAAGCAAAGAGGTAAACACTATCTTGTCCAATTAACTCATTGTTTTGAGTATTTGATAGACTGCGTTCCTCGCTATCTTCATTGAAACAAGGCTCTAGCATAAATTTTCTAATTGAATCAACATACGTTTTAGCATCATCAATAGACCCAATTCTTTTACCCACTTTACAACTCAAAATTTTCTCAATAAAAAGGCCCCAACGATCTGCATTATAAATTGATTTATGAGGCGTCTGAGCAATAGAGTTGTCATACCATGCATTCATGTCATCTTTGACGCCTTTTTCAGGGCGCCAAAACAAGCAGTGTTGAATTGCTTGACTCCGGTAGTCACGGTTAATGAAAGTAGGTAGACAATAAAATATTTCAGGAAACTTCAAAACCAACTGAAATTGACCTTTCGGATTATGAAATGTCCAGTTAAGTCTTCCAAACTCTTTAGGCTTATTTCTATTATCTTTATAAGTTACCTTCTTGAGTTGTAACCCTATAAGTTTCTTTCCTACAATAAGGTGCTCATCTGCTGGCCAATTCACTTCATCAGATGGAGATACAGCCCATATTGCTATTTTCTGTCCAAGGGAATTAAAATAATCTTCTATTCCCTGAATTATCCAAGCTTCATATTCTCTTTCTAAAGGGCTTGAGTATTTTATATCTAATGGGTGCATAATTATTTCCTATTCTATCTTTAGTTGAGTTATTGTTTTTTCATATTAATAATTTACGATATGGTTATAATAACAAACTGATGTAATTTTTTTCATAAAGATTAAATCTAGACATATTGTTATTACATGATTCAGCCATAAGAAAAATTTTGAAATTCTTTTGTATTACATTAAAACTTATTGGTTTACTTTTTGATTTAATGAGTTTCCTTGTTTGATTAACACTAAGTCTATTTAATTCAAATTTCATACAAGTAGTTAATAAGCTTTCTCTAGTAATGTATTTACTTTTTCCTGTAAATCGTTCAAAAAGACTATTTTTTACTGAATCATCAAAAAGACTTTCAGATAAAATTAATGAGTAATCCTTGCCATTTACATACTTTAAGAACTCTTTGTCTGCAGATATTAGACAACCACCTGTTTGGATAAATGTATTGTAAAATCCTAGAAACCCCTGTTCCATAATTAAATCAGTGATAATCTGTTCTGGTGCTAGCATTCCAAAGACAGCACAAGGTTTACTTATAGAAATATCTCTAGTTAACGAATATGCAAACTTACATGCCCCACTAGTGACAAATAAGTTATTATTACAAAGGATGTTAATTTCTCTAAAGCACTTAATAACTCTAGCATAGTTTAAATTTTTATCATTTGGAAAACATAATGCTTTAGCATCTTGTGAACCATGACCTTCGATATGAATCATAGGATATAAATCATTATTGATAATATCATTTTTGATACTGGATATAACATTGAAAAAATCCTTATGAGTTTGGCATTTTACATAACGTCTTTCTAAATTAGACCCAGTGATATTTATTGAATCAAAAATTGCATCATCTATTCTCCTTCCTGATTTCCTATCATCATCATAAGTAAGATCAATGATAATTATTACGCCTATTTCAAATCCTTTAACTAACATAATAAATAATATTGTATTTTGAGCATAGAATTAATTTATAAGTTTAAATTGTTCAAAAAGCAATTTAATTATCATCATTTCAGATAAATTTAAATTAAAGCCACCATTCTCTCCTTGGATATTAGATTCAATATATTTCGCTGATTCTGGTTCCTCCAGATTGTCTAATTCTTGATAGTTTCTTTTTAAATATTCATCAAAGCTATTTTTAATTCGACTATTTTCAAAAACTATAAACGTACTATTAGCAGCAGTTGTATTAAAGTCATATTTACCATGTTTTAAAAATGTAAGAAATGCGCCATTTCTAGTTGATAAATCATAGTAATAGTATTTTAAAGGGCTTCTTTGTTTAACTGTAATGGATGCCGTTGAAGGGCTAGGTATAGTAATTCTTGTTTCATCTACTAAAGCATAATTTAAGTCAAATAGCTCTGTAGAGTGGTATTTAAAAGTTGCCCTACCAATACCGCTTGTATGGTTTATATAGAAAAACCTATATAATTGATCGTTATTATTAGTGCCACTAAATTTGATCTGATACTCAGAATGAATTTTATGATACGCCCATTCATGATCAAAATCATCTCGTTCCCAATTATTATAGTCTAATAATAATTGTTTCATTTTTTCAGATGGGGCAATATCTAGACCAAAGCGTTCACGCCACATTCCTTCGGTTTTTGTTAGATCAGCACTGCTATTAATCGGTGTATTTGTATCAATATTTCTAGTGTAAATATTATTTGCTTTTACAGTTACAAACTTCCCAGTAGTTCCTTGCTCTTTGCACTTATAATCTTTTGATAAATAATATGGTTTTTCAGGTTTATCAAATATTATTAAGTACTCAATTAATTTCTTGCCAATTTGAATTGAGTGTAATTCAACTTCAGGGCGAATACCTCCTGCAAAATTCTGGTCTCTTAAGAAATTTATATAATCGATTTGTTTCTTACGATTATTATCATCTTGAACTCCAACAATCTCACACCCCTTATTAGGATCTTTAACACCGAATATAATATATTTGTTTTTTTTACAAAGTGAATTTGCCATACAAATAATATCATGTAATAACTTAGCGTTATTACTATGTGGCTTTTCCTTAAAATCCCAATGATATCCTTCTCTTCTTGAGTCTATTAGATTAATAATTTCATCAGAATTCATATAATTTTTTCCAATGAATTGTAAATATCTAAATCAGATAATGAGATTACAATCTTCATTTTAGAGGCATAATAGTTTTTACTATTTAAATTAGACATTATGATTCTAATTGTCTTTTTAATTTTTCAGAAATTTTCCATATTCGTTTTTCACCAGAACAATACTTTGTTAATTCTAATAAACCTTCATTTTCTAATATATCTAAGATGTTATTAATCAAAATAATTGGTTTATTTGTTCTTGAAGATAAATCAGAGTTTCTCAATACATCTTCATTAACAATTAATCCTCCGATTTTATCAATTAACTCTTCATAGCTGGGCATAAATGATTTGCAATACTCATGTAACCCTTTCATAGTGAATCGGCAAGATCTACTGTTTGTAGTTTCATGGTAATCAATTAAGCCATCATCTTCTAGAATTTCCATTGAACTTAATACTGTTGTTAAATTTAATTCATCACCATTACCTTCTCCAAATAACTCTTCTACATCGATATGAGTTTCATTTTTATCAATAGAATAATCACCTAAAATTTTTAAAATTTTAGTATCTATTTTGTTAAGGCCATTTAACTCCACAATTTCCTGGGAAGCATATTTAGGTAGCTGCCCTAATTCAGGCTTCAAAGTTCGTCCGAAAATTTGAGCTGTAATTTTCTCGAAACTCTCATCGTAGTTCTTTAAGTCAGAAATTTTAGTCCATAGAGTAGATTTTAATACTTCAGGCACATTACAATCATCAATCACAACTGGAATAATTTTTGTACCGCTTTCAATTCTTTTTATAACACCATAATTCAATTCTTCCATAACCCAAGGTCTAGTGACACTAACAGTCGATAATACAATAATAAAGTAATCGGCATTTGAAAGACCTTGATTAAATATCTTATCAACCAAACTATCACCTGGTAACATCTCCCATTCATCAACCCATGCTTCAATTCCTTTATTTCTTAATCTTGTTGCAAATTCTATAACAAACCTTTCTTTGTCGTCTGATGCATGGCTAATAAATACATTTGGATTTTTATTCATATTACTCTATCTCTACCTTATCAATCTCTTTCATCAACCGATCTGTTTCTGTAAGGGCAACTATTATTTTTTGATAATGTAGGATATCTTCAAATTTTAGTTCTCTGCCTTTACGGTCTTTGAGCCATTTTTGCGCGGGTTGGTAGCCGCCGATGTAGAAGTTCCATGCGATTAGTGGCACGTTATCGAAATATTGCTCGTAGTTTATCCAGACTTTGCCGTGAGTTTCGTTTGTTGCTTCATAACCGATACTGGTTTTGGTGAGTTTACTAGTGATGATATTGTCGCCGTCTTGTGGGTAGTTGGTGATGTACTCTTCTACCTTTGGGGATTCCAATAAATGTATTTGGCGTATTTCTCCGCCTAGTTTGACCAATTTCCAAAATGTTTTAGTATCTTTTGGGTAGGGTACTCTTGGGAAATCTATTTTTAAAAATTCTTTGTACTTTTCACGGTAAGTGGGTGAATGCAATGCGGCATAAATATAATCTAAAATATCTATTGGGGCAAAAGTGTTTTTAGTGTTTTCTTTTTCGTTGGTGAATGTTAAGTTTAGTTTATTTGCAATTTCGGTTACAACTTCTCTTTCTAAATTTGGCAACCTATTACTACTTAACTCTTCCATGCTAACATCTGGATAAACATATAAAGGAAAGACATAACCGTTATCTAAAGTAGAAATTATAGATTTATCCACTATATTTTTAACTATTCCAAATTTTCCAACTTTATCATTTCTAATTCTTTTTAAGCTTATTAAACCTAAATTATTTTCTTTTTGAAAATGACTCATTAATTTGCTACGGCCGCGTTCTATCCTATTATTATCATAAAGAACATATCTGGAATCAAACAATCTATATGATATAGGCGTAACTAAATTTGAGTCATCAAACCTTGTTTTAAGAACTTCTTTGTCTATTGATACATACTGTTTATCATTGCCTGTTGCGATGCCCATTCCAAAAACATTGAAAATATCAGATAACATAAACCCTTTATCAAATTGAATTTGTTTTGAAAAATCTTTCTTTACCATAAAAAACATGGGCGGAATACTTGGTAATTCTTGGTACGGAATAGTTTTCAATGAATGTTTATTAAGAAAATCATACTTGAAATCACGCTTGCCATATAAATCATAATGAAACACCTTACCTAATTCACTGGTTTTTTTCTTACCAGTTTTGACGAAGATTGTAATAGCAACACCTTGCATAATATCAAACACATTGGTATCAGGTGTTCCATCTGGACAGACTTCTTTCTTTTTGCTGTTACCGTGTAAATCTATGGTATAAATTTTATCGTAGGTTTTGAGTAAATTCCAGCGCATACCTCTGAAAGTTGGATTATCTAAAAAACCATGTGGATTAATAAAAGCCAAGATACCTTCTCCATTTCTTTCTATGTAATATTGTCCATATCTCAAAAACTTTACATAATCATCATTTATGGCTTTAGGATTGCGTTCTTTGAGTTTTTCTTTGCCACCTGGTTCTTTTTTATAATCTTCCATTAAACTCATAATCCATTCCCCTTTGTTGGCACTTTCGCCACTATAAGGCGGATTACCAATCACGCACATCACGGGTGTGTCGCGTTTAATGTGGTTGGCTTCGTTGGCTTCAGAACTGAGCCATGTAGAGAAAATCGTGCCTGTATCTGGGTGGTATTCTTCTAGCGAGTTGGTAAGATAGATGTTGAAACGTTGATTGCTAGTAGCTTTGTAGCCTGTTTCGGTCAAGAGCATATCCAGTTTGAGATGTGCCATTGAGTAAGATGCCATCAACAGTTCAAAACCATTGAGCCTTGGTATCAAGTGCTCTTCTACATAACCACTCCATGCACCTTGCATGGCTTTGAAGTTTTTGGAGTAGATAAACTTAACCACTTCGGCTAAAAATGTACCTGTGCCAGTGGCTGGATCGAGGATTTGTACTTTATGAACCTCCCTTTCCATCTGTTTATAACCTGTTGACGAGCGTTTATCAGGAATTTGTGAATCTACTTTTATGGTAGTTTTGCTGGTATCGGCTAATCCTTGTGGCAGGTTGAATTCGGTTTTTAAAATATCATCAACGGCTCGTACAATAAATTTAACCACGGGTTCAGGCGTGTACCAAACACCACGGGCTTTACGTAGTTTGGGATCATACTCACTCAAAAAATCTTCGTAAAAGTGAATAATTGGGTCTTGAGTCTGGGTGCTTTTGCCAAAATTGTGTAATAAAGCATTTACATCTGTGGCACGAAATACATCAGCTAAGTTATCTACTGTAGTTTTGATGCGTTCATCAATATTAGGCCCTGCCACATAACTAAATAATTGACGTAAAAACGGATTGGATTTAGGTATCAATTCGGCGGCTTCTTGGCGACTAAAATCATCAAGTGTTGTGTCATGCAAGCGGGCTGCAAACATGCCATAGGCTAATGTTTGGGCATAAATATCAGCAAAACCTGTTGGTGTTAAATCATGTATTAAGATACTTTTAAAGGTTTCGTACTGTTGCTTGAGCGAAGTATCTTCTTGGGTTTGTTCATCTGAGGTTATGGCACTTTCTAATATGTTTTGTAATAATTTGGCTTTTCCTGCCATCATCTTTGCTAGTTTTTTGGATGATTTAATGGTTTGCCCAATGTGGGTACAAAAATCTTGGATGAGGTTGGTGAATTGTGCAAAATTTTCGGCCAGTGGCTTGATGGCATTTCCTTCAACTTCAGCAATTCTTATTTCATGCACCAGTTCGCCATCTTGAAAAAACTGAAACCATAAATAATCAGTAATTATTAAATTATCTAAAGCCTTTTTGTATCTACTGAATTGTTCTTGATAGGTCTTACTATTAAGATCTTTACCAATATCCTTGGCTTCAATAAAGCCAATTGGTATCTGTCTTTTAGTGATTACAAAATCAGGGTTACCACAATCAGTTATTTTTAACGGTTCATTGGTTAATTCAACCCCTGGAACAAGAGCCCTGATTAATTGTTCAATATCTGTACGAAAAGTATGTTCGCTTGATATGCCTGATTTGTATCTGGTATTTACTGTTTCTAGATATTGATTTATATTCATAGTGGTAATATTCTGTACGTAGTTTTGTATCAATTCATTTAAAATAAAGACTCATTTCTTCCATGAAATTATCTTCTACCTTATAAAACTCTTGATCAAGCCAGGTTAATAATTCGTGTTCTTTTTCTGAATCATTCTCTTTTTGATGTTTACGGAGTTCTATCACTTTCTTACATATATTTTTCATATATTTAGCTGTTTTTTTATTAAAAACAAATGCAGCTCCCCTAATTGAAATTTGATATTCAAAGATTGCTTCCTTTTTTATTTCAAAACCACTTGCATTACCTATACTTCCTAAGAAATCTCGTGTAGCTTCAAACATTTTGTATCGTCTGTCAAATAACTCATGTTTTAATCTATTTCTATTTATACTTTCTTGATTTTTATTTATCCTTGCTTGATTTTTATTTATAGTTACTTGGAGGATTGCAATTATAATTCCGAATAATGCTATTACAGGGGTAGCAAGTGCTGTGGTAATGTCTATCCAATCTTTTTCATTCATAATATTCTAATTCCTAGTGTTTTTCGTGTAGTTTTGATTCATATTACGCTTATGTAACCGGCAGATTTTTGCTAGGCATTTCTTGGCTTCCTGACCCAAGACGCATTTTCAAAATAACCAAGCTCTTTCTGAATGACGTTCACTTGCTCTTCGAAGTCATCATTCCATTCAGGAATGTCAACGAAAACAATATCATGTGAACAGCCTGGTTCCGATGAGTCGGGTTTATCTCTTGATATTCCAACAACAATTTTAACGTCTGGAAGTCGTCCTCTTACAACTAAGCATCTCATCCCAAGTTCTTGAACTCTAGCTTTACGTTCACTACTGGGCCCCATATGAAATACAAATGCAGTTTTTTGATGGGCCAGTATTACTCTGGAGGCAATTTTTAGTTCGGGTTTCTGCAAGAATTCAGTAAACGATTCAGCAAGGATAGTTCTATGGCCTCTAGGCTGTAATGCCATTTGAATAAGAGCCTGTTGATTACTCGTAACCTGTTTTGTACCGTAATCAAACATTCCATCTGTTAATAGATCATCAATAAAGTGCTCTAATAGTGTATCCCAAAAATATGAAGCTTTAAATGATTCTTGGAGAGCCTTATAACCGTCAGAGTCTACAAAGCCCTTAAATACAGTATCATCAATTACTAATAAGTCAGCTTCCTCATAAGGAAACGAATAATCATTTAGTAAATAAATAGCTAAAAGGTCTTCGATTCCTCCCCCAGAAAATATTATATTTGCTCTGGTGATTAGAGATTCAGATTCGGCTAAGAATCCAACAAAATCCGTAATTGTATCCAGTAAACCAAAAATTGCTCCAATACTAAACTCGTCACAAACATGAACAACTCCGTAACCAAGATCACCAGATTTTGTAGGTACTTTTCGTTGTGCTCCAAGTGACACGGAAATTCGATGAATTACACGCAGCTCTTTTAAAGGTAACTCGACCTTCCGCCCATCATGTCGTGTAAATTCATTAACTGAATTCAACCACCGCTCTGCACCCCAGATCTGTGATGCGGATTTATCGATAGCAGCATTAATCCACCGCTTCCAACCTACATCGTCCCCTGTATCTTTGTACTTTATATCCTTAACAGAAATAATAACTATGTGATCCCCACAAACAATTAAGCAATCACATAGCTCTTTCCCTTTTTTTCCAATCGGATTTGGATGAGTCCAAAGAGTAAGAAAAGCTCTCTCACTGATAGAATTTACAAATTTTTCTGATTCGGTCAACCCTTCGGACATGCGACTCTCATTGGTATTGCATAACAATTTATTATTATTGCTTTAGAGCTATATATCATCATATTTACGTATTTATAAGCCTTCATTTTCCTGCAAATCCTCTTAATTCTTTAATAAATTTTAAATTCCGTAGTTTTGTTTCATTATTATGTTTTAATATGCTTATTCATTAGCTTGAATAATATTCAGAAGCTCGTTTACAAATAATAGTTCTGTTTTTTTCATCAAAAGCAGTAAAAATCACATTGAATATTTCGTGTATTTCCTTCCATTCAAAATATTTGTTATCTTTAGCTTCTTTTAATTTCTTTTTAAACTTCTTATGTAATATATCCTTATTTAATACTTCACCTTGATATTTCTTTTCTAATTTATCATAACCAGTCCATTGTATAGGTGCTCAATTGTCATCATCATCTTTTAAAATATCTACACCAAAGTATAACTCAATACTTGCAGCCATGCCGTTTACATTTAGATTTACATTGCCAGATGGACCTATTGTGGGATAGTTTTCTAAAATATCCAAAGTAGGTAAGAATGATATTGAAATATTACTTGGAATTTCTAATTTTTTTAAAGCGTTACAAGCACTCTTGGCAGCTGTATCATTATCGAATAGTGCAATAACATTGTTTACTATCCCAGCTCCTGAGAATGCTTTTACAGCATTTGCAAGTTGACCAACACCTCCTCCAAATTTTGAAGCATCAAAATCAAGAAAAGAAAAATAATCTCTTAAATGAGGATATAAAAGATGAAATGTTTCTTTAAGAACCCAAGTATCAGTTTTACCTTCAGTAAGTATTATAGTTTTTGAATTATCACTATAATCCATTGCTGAAATTTTTAATTCATTCCCTATAAAATCTTCATCATATTCATAATATCCAGCATCTATCAACTGAGTTAGGTCATAAACTAGAGTTTTATTATCACCCAAAGCTTCAATTGCCAGTCTTAACGGCACATATAAATCATATCCTGGAAACCCATACCAACCGCTTTCACTATAGGAGCTTTCATTCTTTGTCATATACGAAATTGTTGTTCCAAGTTTTGGGTCTGTATACAATGCTCTTGACTTTCTATTGTTAATCTTTGCTATACATTCACACCATAGTTCCGGGGTTAGGTGTTGAAGTATATTGTTTTCTTCAATATAGTGCTCTCTAAGCGATTCTGAACCTTCATTAATATTCTTTATTAGGCGACAATTAACATGGCCGCTTTGGCGACAACTAACTTGACCGGTTGGAAGTAAACCGAGCTAAGATGAAATTATTCACACAGGAGAATAATTTTGTCTGGCAAACACATTACTTTACAA
>Ga0316208_1000579_pt1 | contig 42501 bp, 43 predicted proteins | sample 3monopyrite_MG_FD_204944 | JGI IMG/M metagenome (GOLD analysis project Ga0316208, IMG submission 204944) | Microbial mat bacterial communities from mineral coupon in-situ incubated in ocean water Damariscotta River, Maine, United States -... | ecosystem: Environmental > Aquatic > Marine >...
CTGCACCGGTTACCAAAACTGATTTGTGTTTAATACAGGCATCGAATAATTTTTTATCCGGTGAAACCGCATCTCTGCCTAATAGATCTTCAAGATCAATTTCTTTAATATCTTCAAGCTTAATTTTACCATCTGCGACTTCACTCATACTCGGCAGAGTTCGCACATGCACCGGATATTTTTCGAGTAACTGAATAATTCGTTTACGCGTTGTGTGAGAGGCAGAAGGAAGTGCGAGAAATATTTCATCAATATCTAGTTCAATAATAAGCTTATCCAGCTCCTGAACTGAATATACCCTTAAACCATTTATTGTATTTTTATGAAGCTCTTTTTTATCATCAAGAAATGCAACTGGAGCGTATTCTTTACTAAAGCCCAGTACAGAAGCTAATTGAATACCTGCCGTTCCAGCACCATAAATTGCGACATGTCGTTTTTCTTTTTTATGGATGAGATCAGTAATTTCAACGCCAGCAAACCACCAGCGAACTACCATTCGACTGCCACCGATCAATAGGATTGCGGCTAACCAATTAATTAGTGTAACCGAGCGAGGAACACCATTTATACCTGAAATAAAAATCAAAGCAGACCAGATAACCGCATAAAAGCTTACCGCTTTAATGATCGTCCATAATGCCTTAAATCCTATATATCGAACTATTGCGCGGTACAAACCAAACTTGATGAATATTGGAATGGCTATAAATGGAGCAATCAAAAATAACCAAGCCTGAGTTTCCTCAGGAATATAAAACTGCCCCAATCGCATAGAAAAAGAGGCCCATAACGCAAAAAACAGCATCATCACATCGGTAAAGACCATGATTAGCTGTTTATGAAAACGGGACAATTTTATAAAACGTTCTATAAGTCTATTCAAAACAATCTTCTTTTTTCATTATTTAAAAATTTATTCTGCTGACAAAACACCGAGTCATTAAGATTGAGATTGCTTCGTTGTTTCACTCCTCGCAATGACACGAAGGTTATTGTCATTGCGAGTGAAACGAAGCAATCTCATGAATCAACAACCCAAGTCACCTCTTAACAACCACATTTATACCTGCTTTTAACTTTAATGCAATGATAATAAGGGGCAGAAATGTTAACAATGTTATCCATACATCAAACTCCGGGTTGTAGTATGAGAGGATAGACATAGGAAATAGCCAGAATAGATTTATGATGATAGTAGAAATAGTAACCTTTTTATGTCCCCATTTCCTTGCCGCATGTTGATAAGCATGGCTACAATGTGCTTCATACCATCGTTCACCAATCAAGATTCGTCTTAACAAGGTAACTCCAGAATCAACAATAAACACACCTAATAAAATTATCCATATCCAAACTGAAACACCCTCTAAAATGTTTGCATAAGCAATTATTCCTAACATTAATCCCAAAAAGCTACTACCGACATCTCCCATAAATATTTTAGCGGGTGGCCAATTTAAAAATAAAAAACCTATTGTTGATGCTGCTAAGGTAAGTGACAAAAATGAAAGAGCTTCTAAGCCACTTAGCCACGAAAACAATGCGCCCGCACAAGCAACAAAAATAGTTTCTGCTGCAGCAATGCCGTCAATACCATCCATGAAATTAAATAGGTTGAGCAACCAAACTAAAAAAAATGCCACCGCGACAATACCCAACCAGGCAGTATCGAAACTAAAACCAAAAACTTGAAATACTGGTGGCCCGCCCAAGAAAAATAATACCCAGAAGGCGGCAAAAAAATGAGACAACAAACGCCACCTTGCCGCTATATGACCCTGATCATCCCAAAACCCAACAGCGGCAATTAAAATACCCGAACCGATTAATGCAAAAACGATATTATTCGGTATTCCATCACTGAATCCAACAACGACAAGAAAACAAATAACAATAGACAAGCCACCACCCCGAGGCGTGGCAATGCTGTGTGAACTACGTGAATTAGGCGTATCAAGCAGATTCTTTTTTAAGGAGTAACGACGGATCAGTTCAGTAAGTAATAAAGAGGAAATAATAAGAAAAAATAATAACCAAAGATCATTCATACAATAAACACTCAAAATATCTCACATAACACAAATTTTCGTAATTATAATTGTCTCACCTTTCCGTGGCCTAGACCAAAAGAAATTAAGCTACGGACTCACACGGATAAAAATCAACCCCCAAATAAAAGTCTTTGACCTTATCCGTGAAAATCCGTGTGGGTCCGTGGCCAAAAAGCCTTTGACTCTTTGATTTTGACTAACGACTTCCGACTGCTCTTCGACTGCCCTCATATTTCTGACTTCACCATGTAAAAAACCATATTTTATGGTACAATACACCATATGGCAGCAAAGCTAATATTTCGCGACAAATACATTTACGCTGATGGAGCTATTCGCGAAATGGTAATATGGCAACTACCTAATACAAATAAAGAAAGGCCACATGGCATTAAATATAGGCTTTTTTACGGATACCCAGATAAGAGCTTAGTACGTTATGACAATGAACGAGGCAAAGGCGATCATAAACACAAACTTGAAAATGAAGAAAAATATACATTTTCAACTGTTGAGCAATTGATTCAAGATTTTACCGCTGATATTACAAACCTACGAGGTTAATCCTATGACTAAACAAAATATTCATATTGGTGTTGAAGACTCAACTCATGGATTAAAGCGATTCATTAAAGCATGGCATCAAGCTGAAGATGGTGAAATTAACCAAACAGAGGCCCACCTCAATTTCGAAGACTTTAGTATGCTAGCCGCCGTGTTAACACCAAAACGTTTAGAATTAATGAAGATGCTCCGCCAAAAAGGCCCTTTGAGTATTAGAGCATTATCAAAACAGCTAGATCGAGACTATAAAAATGTGCATGTTGACTCTAATGCTCTAGAAAATGTTGGACTTATTAAACGCACCAAAGAGAACTTATTAATTGCCCCTTGGGACGTCATTGATGCACACGTTCGCCTAGTTGCATAAATTTTTTATTTTGACTCTAGACAACGTTGACAAAAACCAACCCCCAAACAAAAGATTTTGATCTTATCCGTGAAAATCCGTGTGTTTCCGTGGCTAAAGTTTTTATCTTATGACTTTCGACTTTCGACTGCCCTTAAAAACTCTTCTGCCGTCCTCCGCAAACCTTCATCAACACTAACCGGCGGTGTCCAATTTAATATTTGTTTAGCTTTACTAATATCAACTTGCAGTGAACCACACAATCGTTGTGCTAAATCTTTTTTACCTACCAACTTTAAATCAAACTCAAGCAGTTTTTGATTTACAGGTAATAACATTGGTTTTTTACCTACCGCAAGGGAATACTTACACATTGCCCATAACACCTTCATCTGGAGACATATTCCACCATTTGATCGAAGCGCGAGTAAACGACTTGTTAAACACCCTAAAGGCTACCTGCGTGACAGCGGCATGCTGCATAATCTTTTACACATAAAAAGCATAAATGATCTTCAAGCACACCCATGCCTGGGTGCATCATGGGAATCAATGATCATAGAAAACCTGCTCAGAAATCTAAATGCACTCGGTATAAACTATGATTATTACCACTACCGTACCGGTGGAGGAGCAGAAATCGACCTCATACTTGAAGGAGATTTTGGATTGTTACCAATAGAAATAAAATATGGGCAAAAAGTAAACCAGAAAAATCTTAGAGGAATAAATGATTTTATAAACGAACACAACTGTCAATACGGCATCGTTATCAACAACGATGAACAACCACGGCTATACAATGAAAAACTAATCGGGTTACCCAGCACATTACTATAATGTGGTCTTGAGTCGATTGACTTTCAACTAATGACTTTCGACTGCCCTTTACAGAAGCTTTCCTTCTCTATGAGCAATTTCATGAATAGGAAGCACCTTAAGGTTAGGAGCACTTATTAAAACATCCACTTTACGCCCACTCATTTTACGCGATACCTTAGCCGACAACTGCGCGGCCAACATTGCAGGGTTATCAACTGCTTCTGGTAGCTCAAGAAACAAATCAAGATCACCGCCTTTTGCATTATCATCTAACCGCGAACCAAACACCCGCACTTGTACATCAGCCCCCAGCAACTGGGTTATTAGCTGACGAATAAATTCAATTTGATTAGTGGTAAGTCGCATAATTATAAATTCTAAAGTTAAATGTCGCTTAATCTTAAGCCTAAAATACACCTATCGCCACTTTTTGAAATCAGTCATGAAACAGTCTAAATGCAGTCAAAAATTCTAAAAGCAGTCTAAAGTCTCTTGATTTTGACTAACGACTTCAGACTTATGACTGCCCTATCAACTGCCTTTCTCCAAATATTTCATCAAACCTGTCAACATCAACGAAATTTCTTCAGACTCAACTATCCATTTCTTACCCAACTTTTTCTCTATATAACCAATCTCACTACCAATATAAACCTGAGTGCGTAATTCAGCACAAGAACCCTTAGCATAATTAAGAAAATTACGCTTATCCTTATCAGAAGCCCGACCAAAACCCTCAGCAATGTTACTCGGAATCGATAATCCTGAACGAGTAATCTGATCCTTAAAACCAAAATCACGCAACTTAGCTAATTCTTTATAAATAGCAATCGACAAACGCGTCGACCTCTTCCAGACATCCATATCCTCAAACCGCATAACACCTCCCTTTGAAATCAGTCGTAAAATCAGTCAAACTTCAGTCAAACTTCAGTCAAAAGTCTAGAGTCAAAAAGCAGTCAAGATCAAGAACTTTTGCTTTTGACTCTAAACTGCCTTCCGACTGCCCTTCGACTGCCTTACCGACTGCCCTTCCGACTGCCCTTCGATTGCCTTTCCGACTGCCTTCCGACTGCCTTTCCGACTGCCCTTCGACTGCCCTTCGACTGCCTTTCCGACTGCCCTTCCGACTGCCCTTCGACTGCCCTTAAAATAAAATATTTGACAATAAGCCTACTTTAAGTTACTTTTTCTGATATATCTTATTGAAAAGGTTGTTTTAGATGGAAAATTTGACCTCTGAGCTGCTATTTAGCACATCAAACTCTGCACAATCACAGCAGCTTTCTCGCCTGGTGAAGAGTCAACGTGCGCGCAAACTTGCTCCACGACTCTATACAACCAATATGACAGACAAGCCAGAGCAAATAATTCGTCATCATTGGTTGGAAATAGTGGCCTTTTTTTACCCTGGAGCAGTAATAAGTCACCGCACATCATTCAATGGCGGCTCTATAAGTGACGGAGTATTATTCATTACAAGCAATAAAAATGAAGTTCGCAAGTTACCAGGCCTAACAATTCGTTCATTTATAGGGCCCGCTGCAGAACAGGATGATACGCCGATGCCGGAAGGTTTATTTCTTTCTTCGCCAGCGCGTTTTTTACTTGAAAATTGCCAGCCATCTAAAACTCGCACACTCATTAAAAAAACCGTAGAGCAAGAACAGTTAGAAAGTTACCTTGAAAAACAATGCACGATTCATGGAGAAGAAAAGCTTAATGAGCTTCGTGATAGAGCGCGAATATTGGCAGAAAAATGGGGGGATAAAACAACATATTGTCGATTAAACGGGATGATTGGTGCGATATTAAATACGCACCCTCATAAATTACAAAGCTCCACTGCCCTCGCACGTCAACAAGGCTACCCTTATGATAAAGAATGTGTATACCGGCTTGATACTTTAGCTCATCATCTGCGACAAGGAATTTTTCCGACTCGACTTTTTAACAAAGCAGGGGATGCATGGATAAATATTGCATTTTTTGATGCTTATTTTTCAAATTATATTGAGGGTACACGTTTCAAAGTTGAAGAAGCGGAGGCGATGATATTTAACGGCAAGCAAATTTTAAGTCGGCCAAAAGATTCGCATGACATTTTAGCGACGTATCGCTTGGTCAGCAATTCATCACTAATGAGCGTTATTCCTGAAGATTTTAATAAGCTTGAAACACGACTAAAAGCAGATCATTTAACAATGATGTCAGTTCGAGAAGAAGTAAGTCCGGGGACGTTTAAAGAGACACCTAATTATGCAGGTAACACAACCTTTGTGCAGCCCGATTATGTGCGGGGTACATTAAAAAAAGGGTTGGAGTACGTTTATACATTAAAAGACGCATTTTCACGCGCGGCAATGTTAATGTTTGTTGTTGCTGATGTGCATCCCTTTAATGATGGTAATGGTCGTATTGCCAGGTTGTACATGAATAAAGCACTCTGTTCTGCAGGTGAAACAAGGATAGTGATCCCAACAGTATATCGAGAAGATTATTTACTCTCATTACGAAAACTAACGCGTGAAGGAGATCCTGCACCTTATGTTCGCATGTTACAAAAAGCACAACAATTTACACATGAAATAAACTGGGCATCACGCCCTAATTTGGTAACGCAATTGAAGCAATGTCAGGCTTTTTTAGAACCAAGTGAAGGAAAGTTAACATTACCGTAAACTTAAAACCTGTCTTTTGAAGTTGACCCTCGACTGCCTTACCGACTGCCCTTTCGACTGATTTCCGACTGATTTCCGACTTTAGACTGCCTCACCGACTGCCCTTTCGACTGCTTTTGATTGTCCTTAGTCTTTAGTCTCTTGATTTTGACTTCCGACTTCCGACTTCCGACTTCCGACTTCCGACTTCCGACTTCCGACTTCCGACTTCAGACTTATGACTTATGACTTATGACTGCCCTATCGACTGCTCTTCCGACTGCTCTTAAACGCTTCTGCCGTTTTTCGCAACCCTTCATCAACACTAACAGGCGGTGTCCAATTTAATATTTGTTTAGCTTTACTAATATCAACTTGTAATGAACCACACAATCGTTGCGCTAAATCTTTTTTACCGATCAATTTTAAACCCAATTCAAGAAGCTGCTGATTCACTGGTAATAATTTTGGCTTTTTACCTAGCGCACTTGCAACACGATTTAAAAGTTCAGTTATGGACAAATCTTCCCCATCGGAAACTAAAAACACTTGATTTGCAGCCTCAGGATGGTCAATGCAGGTAAGAATTAAATCTACGAGATTATCTAAAGCAACAAGACTACGTTTGTTGTAAATTGCTCCGAAGGGTAAAGGAATACTTTTATTTAACCATTTCATCATACTCAGAAAATTTGCCTTTACGTCAGGACCATATACCAATGGTGGACGAATAATGACAATTTCCATTTGTGTTTTCTTAGCCAGTTTTAAAAGCCCTAGTTCTGCCTCATATTTTGATAAGGCATATGGATCAGAAGGGATAAATTTATCATCTTCGGTAAATGGCATACCTAACTGCGTAGATTCGCCGTTCACCTTAATGGAACTAAGATAAACGAAACGTTTAACTCCTGAGTTTGCTGCTTGTCTAGCAAGATTCAATGTGCCTATTGTATTAACCGCACGAAATTCTTCAAGAGGATCGTGTACCGTGTCAGACATAATATGTACACGGGCAGCAGTATGTATAATAAAATCAATCCCTTGTAATGCAATATTCCAATCGGTCGTTGAGGAAATTCCATCATACTTCCACTGCTCAACAGCAGAAGAAAAATCAGGAACCAATTTTCTTACGGCAGCAAAAATTTTGTAATCACTATTTGTTAACATTTTATCAATTAATGCATGACCAACAAACCCTGACGCACCTGTCACAAATACATTACTCATCAGTCTCGAGCAACAACAGTCATTAGATTATCAGCCATTCGATCCATAATTGAAGCCCTTGAGTACATATCAACAAATTTTCTAACTACAGCCTCTGATGCTTTTGAATTACTTGCAGCAAGAATACAAGACTCTGCTCCAGCAGAATCACCCGGTGCAAACAGACAGGCATAGGAAATATGTTCGTTAAGAAATTGTGCTGAATAACCATCCAAACCGGCGACTATAGGCCTACCCAATGCGGCATATTCAAATATTTTTGATGGAAGAACTCGGCGAAAAGCAGGAATATCATTAAGATGAAGAAACAATATATCGGCATTCTTATAATATTCAATCAACTTTTCTCGTCCAACGGGTGGATACAATTCAACATTGATGACACCCTCTCGCTTAATGGCGGCTCTTAACAAAGTATTAGTTCCACCATCACCTACAATGATGAAACGATAACTATCACCTAAACGTTTTGCTGTTGTGGGTATAATTGTTTCTAACCCTTGGCCACTGCCAATATTTCCTGCATATAAAATGGTTTTAACTGCTTGTGAGGCATTTTCCTTAGCTGGCGGGAAATTCATAAATTCCTGATCGACTCCATTTGGAAAAAAAGACCAATTAGCAGTATTAATTCCCTTCGTCTGGAAATATTCAGGAAAGCCTTTCGATACTACATTGACTCCTGCTGCTCCGTTAAAAACACGTCTTTCAATAAAAGCAAAAATGGACTTAGCAAGAGTGCCCAAAAACTTGTTCTTACGAGAAAGAAGATCCGATATAGTTTCAGAGAAAATATCTCTCAAATCAATGTAGTAGTTTCGTTTCATCAAACGAGCAGATAACCCGGTTAAAACTCCTGTCATCAAGCGTGAAGTTGTACCAATCAAAAAATCCGGTTTCAACTTGCGGCATAATCTGAATGCTGAGAAAGCAAATACGGCGAAGGTTCGTGACTGCGAAATAATTCCACTCTGATGGCTAGGTACAGCAATACGATGAATCGTGACATTACCATCAATCTCAATATCATCTGCTTCTACACGATGAGTCGCATAGCGGTTAGGGTGTGTAGTAATAACATGTAACTGATCGTTATCATCCAATTTCTTTGCTAATGCCTTTACTAATGCTGCAGCACGAAAGGAGCCGGCACATAAATCTGGTGAATAGTAGAAAGTAAAAAAAACAATCTTCATACGGTGAATTCCCCTTACAGGGGAAGAGAGGATGCCCAGATTCCTCTGGTATCAACTACCTGTTTACCCGATAACAAACTAAGATCCATCTCTTTAAAGAGGGTATGGTCTACCAGCAAAACAACAATGTCAGCATCTATCAGTGCTATATTCAAATCAACTAATTCAATATTTTGTGAATCAAATCCCATTGGCATCGTAGTGATGTTTGGTTCAACTAAGTACTGTTTAGCAAAATTCATTATGCTAATTTGTTTAGAAATTCCGAGTGCGGGACTCTCACGCAAGTCATCAATATCTGGTTTGAAAGCGAGCCCTAAACAAGCGATGTTAAGTTCAGATGTTCTTTTGCCTATCTTTGCAACGGCTTGATTGATCTTTTCTAATACAAAAAGTGGTTTTCCATCATTGACCAAACGAGCAGCTCGAATAAGTTTTGCTTCATCGGGTGCTGAATCAACAATAAACCAAGGGTCCACCGCAATGCAGTGCCCGCCTACGCCTGGACCAGGTTGAAGAATATTAACTCTAGGATGACGATTAGCTAGCTTAATCAGCTCCCAAACATTGATATTCAGTTTGTCACATATCAATGAAAGTTCATTTGCAAATGCAATATTCACATCACGGAAAGAGTTCTCAACCAGTTTGCTTAACTCAGCTGTACGACAATCTGTTAACAGGCAATCAGCTTCAACAAAAATTTTATAAATATTTCTTGCTCGTTGTGCACATTGAGAAGTAACACCACCAATGATGCGATCATTTTCTACTAGTTCACGAACAACATGTCCCGGTAATACTCTTTCAGGACAATGTGCCACAGATATATCCATTTCTCCATCATTGGTACCGAAAACAGGAAACTTAAGATCAGGTCTAATTTCCTGCATCCAAGCCATCATTTTCTCTGTAGCCCCTACAGGAGAAGTTGATTCCAGAATAACAATATTATCTTTTTCAAGTACTGGAGCAATTGCTTTGGCCGCCTTTTCAATATACGACAAATCTGGCTTATTCTCTCCTTTGAAGGGTGTAGGGACAGCAACCATAAAGACATCGGCTTTTTCTGGTTGTGTAGTTGTACGTAAAAAACCTGCTTGAACCACAGAACGTACTAATATATCTAACTCAGGTTCAACAATATGAATATTACCTTTATTAATAGTATCCACAACATCTTGGTTAACATCAATACCAACAACATTTACTTTACGAGAAGCTAATACTGCTGCTGTTGGCAAGCCAATATATCCCATTCCTATTACAGAAACTTTCACCTAACCTCTACTCCGCTCTTTCATTGTGAAATACAAATATCATTATAATAAAATTATTTTTCTAACAATCTTTTTAAAATTTGTTCACTAGCTTTACCATCTCCATACGGATTGTGGGCTCTAGACATTTCCTTATAAGTTTTCTTATCAGTTAATAATGAATTTATTGTCTGTACAATTTTATCACGATCAACTCCAACCAATTTGACGGTTCCAGACTCAACCGCTTCAGGTCGTTCTGTTGTATTACGCATTACAAGTACAGGTTTACCTAAGCTTGGAGCTTCTTCCTGTATACCTCCGCTATCGGTCAGAATTAAGTAAGAAGCATCCATCAATTTTACAAATGGTAGATAATCTAATGGTGCAATCAAATGTATATTATCTATTTCAGATAAAACACGATTAACCGGTTCACGAACATTAGGATTGAGATGTACTGGGTAGACAATATGAATCTCAGGGTGCATCTTCGCTAAGTCACTAAGCGCTATACATATATTTTCAAAACCTTTTCCAAAATTCTCTCGTCGATGTCCTGTAACTAGAATTAACTTGTGATCCTTAATACTATTAAGAAATGGCAGTTGCTTCAGCATATCTGTAGTAAAAGAAGCTTCTCGAGCTTTTTCTACCACTGAAAGTAATGCATCAATAACGGTATTACCCGTCACAATGATTTTCTCATCGGACACTTGTTCTGCAATTAAATTTTGCCTGGCTTGTTCAGTCGGGGCAAAATGGTAGGTCGCTATACGACTCGTCACCTGCCGATTTATCTCTTCAGGAAAAGGCGAATAAATATCATAAGTTCGAAGACCCGCTTCAACATGCCCTACGGGAATCTGCATATAAAATGCGGCCAGTGATGCCGCCATAGTCGTAGTGGTATCACCATGTACCAAAACAATATCTGGTTTCTCTTCAGTCAATACCCGTTTCATTCCATGCAAAACATTGCTGGTCACATCAAAAAGGTCCTGGCCTGGTTTCATAATATCAAGATCATGATCCGGTACTATCTCAAACAAGTCCAGAACTTGATCAAGCATCTCTCTGTGTTGAGCAGTAACACATACGCGAACATCCAGTGACTTTTCAAGCTCACGAACAACGGGTGCCATTTTGATCGCTTCGGGACGTGTACCAAATACAATTAAAACCTTCACCAGTTTATCCTTGTAATTATCTCAACAGGAAGTGTTGCATTATTACTAAAAACCAAATGGCGGTTAGGAATTGAAAGTCCAAACTCAGGATGATAATTAGAATTTATAACAATCAACTCACCATCACCCTCAATCGAAATGTCTACTTTATTTCCCATGATACTTAACTTAGCCTGATTACCCTCTATAGATGTTACTTCAACATTAGGGTGCAGTGGTAATACACTTTTAAGCAGATGAATACCTTTTCCCTTAACCTTATCCTTGAAAACCAAGTTATTTTTTACAAATATCCACTCTCGACAATGTTTCGGTTTACCTGTTAAACGTTTATATCCATTATGACATGCTCCGAGTCTTATCACATCATCACTCTGTGATTCAAAACAATCACTAACTCGTGCCCGACGAGCAACACGAAAGCCAGCCCATACTTCACTGGAGTCTTGCCCATCAATTTCAATTGTTGCGTGAGCAGAGGTACTTCTTTCCTCTTGTCGATCTTTACCCGTACCATAAACAGATGTGCCTGAATTTACGATTACTCTTTGTCCAAACAATGATAATTCAAAGCTAAGTGTATCAGCATGAGCATGAGCTGGTAGATAGTCAGGCCCAATCGCCGCCCGATCAATTAATGCAACCGCATCACCTAGTTGCACACGAGAATAACCGCTGGCGGCCAAAAAATGTACGCCATCTTTGTTGCAATCTTCATTTAATAACTTAAGTCTACTTCCATATTTCTTAATTTCGTTTACTGGTGGGGTAATTCCACTAGCAGCATCATTGAAGAAAGATATCTCACCATCTGGATGACACATAGTATTTAGCCAATTAAACATGGAAGGAATTCGTTCTTCTAAACCATTTTGCTGTGTTTGCGCATAAGTCCGTTGAAGATTAGTGATATCCAATAAATCTTCTAAAAAAATCATATGGTACATGGTCGATAACTCGAAGTTACCGCCATCTGCAAGCACTTGTTCCGACAATTCACGCTCTATTAACTTACAACCTAACTGGTACCACCTTTCTGCCTCATCACCATCAAAAAATAGCCCCGCAAACAACAGAGCTTTAGCATTGGTAAAAAGATGATTACCTAATAAATGAGTTTCAAGATTTTGAGTGAGAAAACGCACCTGAATTGCAATCGAATGAATACATTTATCGCTTAGTTCATTACCTGCCAGAGCCCATTTAATCCAGTTTACAATTCTCAGAGAAGAGGGATAAGGTTCCCAGCCGTTGCCTATGCCTGGTGGATTTTCGTCAATCCAAAAATCAATTAATTCACGGTGTAATCCACTACGTTGTTCTGCATCTACAGCCGTTAAGTCGTCAAAATAGTGAAGGTTATATAACCAGAGTTTAGAGTAATTTGAGCTGTTCCAGTCAGTAGTATTTGAAATATCATGCGTTTCATTTAAAAAACAAAACGTTTGATGAGACAGCATTCTCTGGCTACGCCGTGCAGGTAATACCCATTCACCTAGAGCACTCCTCAATCCACAGTTTCGAACTGAATCATCAATAACGGGTCTTCTAAGAAAATGTTGCAAGCGTCCAATAATTTGGACAAGGCGAAGATAACGCAATGTATGCCAATATCTTTGCCATTTAGATAGAATTGTTTTTATCAAGATTGACGCAACGACTCAGCTACCTCGATTGATACCCGAGAGCTTTCCATTACTTCTTCATATGAAATCGGAGATGGCTTACCCTGCTTTATCGCATCTACAAATGCTTTGGCACAAGTGGTTTGACCTTTATCTTGCTTAAATAATTTCATCTTGTTAAAACCAGCCCAACCAAAACCTTGTAACGTTCGATAATTATCCATCTGCAATACTGCATCTCCACAGAAGACTTCAATACGTTCTTTTGGAAAAGCTTTACCACCATTGGCAAGATAATGAATAGTACCGATGGAGCCATCAGCAAAAGAGAGATTAATCGAAACCTTATCATCACGAACCTCTACACCTGGTACATTGCCAATCATCATTGCCTGATGACCAGTGATGGCATGCCCCACAAGAAAACGCATCAAATCAATAAAGTGACATCCTTCTCCAACGATACGGCCTCCTCCGACTTCAGGATCTTGAGTCCAATGATCCGCAGGAATTGATCCCGCATTAACGGTTATCACAATCACTTTAGGCTCTCGCTTACTTTCAAGCAGAGATTTCATCTTCACTACATGTGGTGCAAATCGACGATTAAAGCCCACCATTAAACGAAGCGGATCATTACGGTCTTTATTTACCTTCTGGAAAGCTTTATCAATTGCATCAATTTCATCCAACTTCAACGCCAGAGGTTTTTCAACAAACACATGCTTGCCGGCTTCAACTGCAGCAAGTACTTGCGAGGCATGAGCATCATGTCTTGTGACAATTGCTACTGTATTGATGGCTTCATTATTCCAAAGTACATCTAACTCTGTTGCAGCTACTAAAAAGCCAGCTTTCTTTCCGTGATGAACACCGCTTATGCCACCACTGGTTACCAGCGTATCAAGCTTAGCACCAGCTTCTTTAAAAGCAGGAATGAGTGTGCGAGATGCATAGTTACCTGCACCCAAAAAACCAACCACCGGATCTGTACTAGAATATGAGCGACTATCAGAATCATTTAGGGTAACAACGGTTCTTCTCAGGAGAGTTTCTTCTTGCTTAGGATATTCTAGTACAACACCCAGTGCATTTGATTCACCTAATAAATCATAGGCATCAACTGCTTTTTCAATAGAGAAGCGATGTGAAATTAATGGCTTAACATCTAACGTACCTGATGCCATCATATCTAAAACAGCTTCAAAATTTCGTTGTTCTGTCCACCGTACAAACCCAACGGGATAGTCTTGCCCCTTTTCTTCATAGAGAGAATCATATCGACCAGGACCATATGAAGCAGAAACCTGAAAAGTGATTTCTTTCTTAAAAAAATCATCTCGGCGTAGATTTAAACCAACAACACCAACTAAAACAATACGCCCACGTTTACGACACATTTCAGCTGCCTGGTGCATCACCTCATCACTTTGTGTTGCTGCTGCAACAATCACAGCATCTACTCCACGACCGCGAGAGAAGGCATGGGCTACAGCAACGGGATCTTCACCCTTTGAGATATCAACCGTTTCTGCACCAAACTGCTGTGCCATTTCACATCGAGAAGAATTAAAATCAATTCCCAATACACGACATCCATTAGCCCGTAGCATCTGAACTGTCATCAATCCAATGAGGCCTAAACCAGAAACAACAACTGTTTCACCTAGGGTAGGAGAAATTAGTCGAATACCTTGTAAACCAATAGCCGCCAATACCGTAAATGCAGCAGACTCATCATCCACTTCATCAGGGATTTTTGCGCATAGATTTTGAGGTACTCTTACCACTTCAGCATGATTGCCGTTAGAAACCACTCTATCTCCAGGCTCGTATCCTTCCACTCCACTCTCAAGCACAACACCTGCATTGCAATAACCAAGAGGTAAAGGTTGATCAAGCTTCGAGCGAACGGCATCGATAGTCGGCAAAAGACCATCTGTTTTAACCTTGTCCAGTACCATTTTAACTTTGTCTGGTTGCTGACGTGCTTTATCAAGCATACTAGCTTTGCCAAAATCAACTAACATGCGTTCTGTTCCTACAGAAACCAACGTATTACGTGAAGCAATGAGTAATGAACCCTTATTGCATTTAGGACATGGCACATCGACTAAAGTAGTCTTACCATTTGATAAGTTTTGCAGTATTTGTTTCAAGTTTGTGTCCTTTAATATCTTACAATTTCTTCTTTTACAGATTGATTAGGGTAGTTAATTAACACGGCGCGATACTTCCCCTTAAACACAAACAAACTACCCGCTGAAGCACCAATAATCCCGAAGCAACTTATCAAATCTTTAATATGTTCAAGTGAGCCCGCACCGCCTAATGCAGTCACTGGAATGGTAACCACATCACGTACTTGTTTGATCAGCTTAAGGTCATAACCTTGCATGCTTCCATCACGATCAATGCAATTGATTACAATCTCTCCAGCACCTAATGCTTCGAATTTTCTGGCAAGCTCAGTTACTTCCTGCTTGGTTTCTTTTGTTCCGTTATGAGTATATACATCATACTTACTACTAAAGCGTCGCTTTTTTACATCTAACACCACTACAACACTTTGGTTTCCAACTACTTCAGCAGCTTGTTTTACTAAATCAGGATTATTTATTGCCGCGGCACTGATAGCTACCTTCTCAACACCCAGACTAATTATCTTTTTGAATTGATCAACTGTTGTCACTCCTCCCCCATAACAAAGTGGCATTCGACATTCTGCAGCAAGATTTTTAATCATTTGATAATCAGGTTCACGTCCCTCTACAGTAGCATCAATATCAAGCACCACTAATTCGTCTGATTCTTTCTCGTTAAAAATCTTCACCGCATTAATGGGATCACCAACATATTTCGGTTGTTCAAACTTGATGGTCTTTACTAATCCACGATTCTTAACCAACAGACATGGGATGATTCTTGGTCTTAACATAAAGGCATCTCGGCGAAGTTTTTAAGTAACCGTACGCCCCAATGGTGGCTTTTTTCAGGGTGAAATTGAACTCCAAATATATTATTACTATGGACACTAGAGCTATACAAACCATTGTAATCTGTCTGCGCTAGTACATTATCCGAGTTGTTTTCTGAAAAATAATATGAGTGTAAAAAATAAAACTGTGCATCCTTTTCAAGTCCATCGAAGAGAGGATGCGAGATAACAGGGACAACGTCATTCCAGCCCATATGTGGAAGGTGAGTTGCTTGTGTAAATGCAGAATCGTCAAATCGTTTAACCTCAGCATCAATCCAGCCAAGCCCATGCATTTGACCTTCATCACTACCCTTAGCCATCATTTGCATACCAACACATATGCCGATAACAGGAACTTTTTTTTCTAAAACTAATGAATCCAATGTCTCTCGCATACCTGATTCATTTAAACGTGTCATAGCCCAGTCAAATGAACCAACACCCGGTAGAATTATTTTTTTAGCAGTTTTAAGTTCAGTTTCATTAGATACAACTCGAACCGGAATATTTAAGCGCTTGTAGATGTTGGCAAAAGCAAGAATATTACCAAGGCCATAATCAACAATTGATATCATCGCTTGCCGCCAACCTCAAGTCCAAGTGCTTTTAAAACTTTGGCTCCAATATTGTATATGGATTGCTGAGATTTATAGTCTTTGTAGGTCTTCTTAGGCAATTCCATATAGCTTTGCAACTCATCAGCACTAATTCCAAGCTTAGTCGCTATATATTCAAAGTCGTGTTCGATCATATCTTCATCATAAGCAGGCTTTGATAGTTTATCGATGGCTTCTTCTCGAGTCATTTGTCCGGTCAATATCAAACTGGAATATTGTACCTTCCGGGTATCGTAACCAAATCGCTTTGGTAACCAGTAGCCTTCGTAAAATTTTGTAAAACGAGATTCAAAATGTTTTTGAGGATAGGGTTGCCAGCCAAACTTTTCTATTAACAAATCAATTGCATCTTGCTTAATAAAGGGTGCATTGTCCAAAGGACGAACTACCTTTATACCTTTAATATAAGGAAGATAAATTTTGTGTTTGAGAATGTTTGTTACTGGAAAATTGACTAATGGTCGTGTTCCAAACTTACTATGAATATCACGTAACTGAGCAGTATCAGATTGATAGTACATCCATTCGATTGGATTACGCACACATTCAGTCGATAGATTTCCACCCGTCAGAATGTATTTAACATCGTATTGTTCTGCAAATTTATACATCGTTGCAAAAAAGGAGTAATCCTGTGGTGAATCAATATGAGAAACACCCGATTTAAAAAATGCTAACTGAAGATCCTTCATCTCTTCCCAATCAATCACTTCGGTGTAAAGATCAAGCTCAAGTTTATCAACTAGTTTTTCAATATTATTAACCGCTTCCTGTGAGTTCCAACCGGCATCAACATGAAACACTAACGGACGAAGCCCAAGTTTTTCCTTAGCAATATATGTGAGGTAAGAACTATCTATACCTCCACTCATACCTATAATACAGTCAAAATCTTTACCTTTGCCTGCAAGTTTGATTTTATCTACTAAAACTTCTAACGTTTTTTCACCTTGTTCATCTGTATGCCAATTGAGTAATGTGTGGCTATAAAAAGTATTACAATGGTCACACATACCTTTTTCATCGAACTCAATCTTAGAATCCGTAGTGTCCATGACACAGTTAGAGCAAATCTGATATTCAGTCATTCATATAATCCTAAAAATATTTCTTATCACCATATCTTAAGGTGTTTTCTGTACTCTCTATGAGCATCTCTTGAAAACTCCCATTTTTTTCTTCCTGGCAAATTACTTGTTGTTGCATGGCAATAGTGTTGAATTTTAATTGATGGTTCATAATAAAATTTAAAACCCTTTTCCTCCAACTGTTTACTGAGAAAATATTCTTCATACATTAGAAAAGTTGGAGCCCAAAGAAGCTCGAAATGCTTAAAGAAAACGGGACCAAGGATATAACATGCACCATATCCTTGATGTATTTCCTGCGCAACTTCATGCTGCGTTTCATCTTTTCGATCAGTAAACTTATGAGTAATATTAGATATTAATTTTATGCTGCGAGCTAAAAAATAACTTAAGTGATACAAGTCATAGATAATTTCTCTAAATTTACTTATCCCTGAAATCACATGTGGATTCTGATATATACCATCAACGGTTTTAATGTTGGGTGACACTACAGGATATTTATCAAATTTATCTTTATTAGACATTATTGAAGAATAAAAATCTGTTGAAAATATCAAATCATTATTACCAACAATAAGTAACTCCATATTTTTATGGGTATTTCGAGCATACTCAATACCAATATTCAGACCTCTAAAATAACCTACATTTTCTTTATTATAAATAACAGTCACATCAGGGAAAGCTAATTCAATATCTTTTAAATCATTTACGTCCTGTTCACTCGAACCATTATCCACGACAATAATAGGTGCACCCACAGAGCCACATTGTTGAATCGATTCAACTGCTCTTTTTGTATAGATCGAATTATTAAAGTTTGTAAAAACAAAACCTATTTCCAACTTATTCTCCCTGCACCTAGTAAATAAAGATTAAATAATATTCAAAAAGACTTCTTTTCTTTTTAAATATCTCTATGACAAACGACCAAGTTTATTTAATACACCATGAAAAATCCCTTTGCTCAGGAATTTGAATTTTGTTATCTTTTCATTCTCAAAAAACATAACCTTCAAAAAAGTAGAGAAAACATCAAATAACAAAACCGCCGAAAAAAGAGGATCAGTTAAGAAGTTTTCTTTTGCTAAGACTATAGAGTTTCTAGCGATATAGTATTTTCTAAATGGTGAGTGGTTAAAAACCTTGATATTGAGTCCGAGAAATTTAATATTGGTAGTATCACCAACTGAATGTTCCATTCCAAACTCACTAGATTTAAGAACTACATAACCTAATTTTCGAATCTGAATGCAAAATTCATAATCAACCAGGTCTATAAACAATTCTTCTCTAAATCCTCCAGTCATATCAAAAACATTAATATTAAATAAACTGCCAGATGTAATTACACCTCTTTTTATTTCTATACTTGATTTTGAAATAGTCTGGTTATCAGATCTGGATAGAGAAATAAGACCAACATTATGCTGTGTTAAAGAATTTTTATATGACTGCAGCAATTTTAATACTAAGTCTTTATTTAATTTGCTGTCATCATCCAACGTCAACAGCCATGAATAACCAAGTTCTTTTGCTTGTTTAATGCCCGTATTTAACGAACGGGCTATACCGACATTTTCACTATTGTGAATTAAAGTGATTTGTTCAGAAGAAGGCAGCCAATCATTCAGACTGTTTTTCACTTTTCCGGAGCCACTATCATTTACTAGTATTAAATGCCCAACTTGATCACTGATTTCAGACACCCTATCAAATATCGAAGGCTCAGGATCAAAAGTTGTCATTATTGCACAAACATCATCAACTCCAATTTTTAAATCACACACACCATCTAACCATTTTAGGAATCATTCTGATAAACCATCGAGTAAAACTTATCTTTTTTAACTAAACTTATAATTAGTGGTGGTATCGCTAAAATAAATAAGTAGTCAAAAGAATTCATATATGGATTTGATGCGGACGCAATTAACACACTCACAAAACCAACCATCAATGAAACATTAATTGAATAATATCTTTTATTTTTCACGCACAGTTTAAGAGATTTGAAAGTATAGTAAGAAAATAGAGTCACTAAAAACAAAACGCCTATAATCCCCGCATGAAATAATACTTTAGGATAAGTTAATTCATAATTCCATGGCCTATCCGCTGACCTTATAACCGAAGCTTCTCCCCCAAAACCTGAGCCCATAATTGGATTCTCATAGAACCCATCTATTAACGACTTAAATTGAGTTTGTCTTACAGAATTTTCATTATAGATTAAAGCGTCGGTAATTCTTTCAGAAAAACCAACAGTGTCAAACATATCAAAATAGTAACTAAGCAAGAAAACTAAACATAACATCATCAATATAGGTAGATATATTTTAGCTACTTTATAAAAAATTTTTAAATTTAACTTCGTCGTTATAAATAAATCGATAATTAAACATAAAAATGGCACCAGTATAATTAAAAAAATAATCATTCGTCTTGAAGCTAAAATGACTGCTAATACAGAAATAAAAAGTGCAAAATATGTAAGTTTATTTTTTTTATTCCCATCCATAATGATAAAACTTAATAAAAATGGAAGCAAAAACGAGTACATGCCAATATTTATATTTCCTAACTCTGTATATCCACTATGTATACCTGCCAATAAGAACATTTCATGACTTATAACTAAAGGTATAGACTCCAAGTTATAGACCTGGTCAATGACTGTATAAAAAGCAATAAGTGCTATTAAAATTGCAGCTATTGATATTATTGGAAGTACGTTTTTGTAAAAATTACGATTTGTAATATAAATTAATAATAAAATATATATTGCGTTATAAACCACAAACAACCTAAACGCATCATATAATGCCGTAACATTATTATCATTAAGAACGCCAATTAAAATCCACACCAAACTTATAAGAGAGATGAAAAAATAATAGTTTATCGCATCAAATGAATATATTTTTAATTTCCCAAAAAGTATATTTAATAATACATATAATAAGATAAATCCAAGTATAGGGAGTTTTATAAAGCTAAAAGATTGCGGCGCTACGAATACCAGCAAAAAAAATAACGTGATTAAAAAATCAGTTAAGCGATTCATTAAAGCACAAACCTCCATAAAATTCACCAGAAGTTATGAAGCGCAACAAAAAAGCGATTATATAGAGCGACTTATTATACGGCATTTCATGAAGATCAAGAGCAGCAACCTCAAACCAGAAGAATCACTAATAATACAGTGCTTATTTAACCATCAACACTAAGTTCAGGAAGTGGAAATACAAGTTTTGATTTTCCAAACTTACCTGAGGCAAGAAAAAACTCTTTAAAGTGCCAAGGTAAAACAAGTAAATAATCAGGTTCTTTAGCTATCAGTTCGTCTTCTGATATTATTGGTATTTTTGTTCCTGGAGTGAATCGCCCATATTTCTCCGGATTAACTTCACCAACAAATGGTATATCGCTATCGGTAAACTCACAGTATTGCAGCAGAACATTCCCTTTTGTCGATGCACCTAACACGCATATTGTTTGATTATCTTTTTTAATTTTTTCAACAAAATCAATTAATTCACACTTAAGTTTTTCAACTCTTTTAGCGAAATCAATATATGGCTCTAAAGTATCTAACAATAATTCATTTTCATTTTCCAATATGTCATTTACAGCTTGTGAATGATTAATATCATTTCCTTCAACTGATTTTTTAACCGTTACTGAAAAACTTCCTCCATTGATGTCGTTAAACTCAACATCAATAATAGTAAAACCTATACGTTCTGCCATCCATTTTATTTGACTCAGCGAGTAGTATTCCAAATGCTCATGACAAACCGTATCGTATGAATTCATCTCAAGCATGGTTGGCATATAACTCTGTTCAAATACCCATATACCATCGTCAGCTAGTACATCATGGATTTCTTGCATGAAAACCATCGGTTGTTCCAAGTCATAAAACATTGAAAATGATGTAATCACCTTTGCTTTTTTATCTGGAAATTTATCCTTCAATAAAGATGAAGTAAAGAAATCAGGTATTAGTTTAATATGAGAGGGGTAATATTTATGAAATTTTACACCTGTTGGATCAATACCTACCAATACTGGTCCGGTTGAAGGATAAGCCTGCAAAGTAGTACTGTCATTGCTACCTATATCAATAACTAAATCGCCGTCATTTAATTCAACCTGTTCTAATATTCTCTCAACCTTTTTATGTAGATGCTTAACCATACTGTCATTAAGACCAGAACGGTATCCATAATTATCTCCATACATTTCATCTAGGTCATATGAATGTTCCATTTGTAACAAACCACAAACATCACCTTCCCCAGTACACTTCACTAAGTGCAGAGGTCCTTTGGTGATATTCGCATCTTTGTCACTAGGGAAAACACCTGTAAGAACCTGCTCACCCATATCAAGAACTCTTTCCAAATTGTGATTTCCACATATGCGGCAAGTTTCAATTTTTTTGTACATTACATATCACCTTATTCATTAATATTGTTAATTTGTTTAAGTAACTTCATATCTTCATCCACCATCATCACTATTAGTTCTTGAAAACTAACCTTAGGTATCCACTCTAATATATTCGAAGCCTTAGTTGTATTACCAACCAGTTGGAAATTTTCTGTTGGGCGGTAAGCCTCGGCATCTTCACGGACAAAGTCCTTATAATTTAAACCCACATGTGAAAAAGCAATGTCGCAAAGCTCCGCTACAGAATATGTCTTCCCTGTCGCAAGTACATAATCATCGGCTTCATCTTGCTGAAGCATTTTCCACATAGCACCCACATAATCTCCAGCATAGCCCCAATCTCTACGAGCCGCCAAATTCCCCAATGATAATTCAGTAGCCAAGCCAAGTTTTATTTTCGCTGCTTCATGAGAAATCTTACGCGTTACAAACCCAAGTCCTCGACGAGGACTTTCATGATTAAATAAAATAGCTGAACATGCGAACAAACCATAATTTTTTCGATAAATATTAATCATAGAATGTGCATACAATTTTGCTGCGCCATATGGACTGCGTGGAGAAAAACAGGTTGTTTCAGTTTGTGGAGTTTCTGTTACTTCACCAAACATCTCACTACTTGATGCCTGGCAAAATCGAATATTTGAATCAACTGTTCGTATTGCTTCTAATATTCGAGTTATAGCGAGACCATTTACATCACCGATATTAGTAGCCTCATCAAACATCCCCGTCCCAGATGAATATGCTGCAAAGTTATATAATTCATTGGGTTTATATTGAGCTAATACATCAGCCATTTTTAGCTGATCATGCATATCCCATTCAATAAGTTCTACTTTACTCTTAAGTGCTTTAGGAAGAAATTTTTCAGCTTTATTCACATCACGAACAGCACCGATAATGCGATATCCTTTTTCACACAAAAGTTCTGCCATATAAGAACCATCTTGTCCAGTTACACCTGTAATCAATGCCGATTTCATTAAAACACCATTATCATTTTAAAATCTAATGCGATTATATCCAAAGATAAAATTTGACTGTACGAAAAATTGTGGTCTGGCGAATGCCATTTTTTATTAATAACCACCGCTTCTTCCACCAACCTGATTTTGATGAGTCAATGTAATCGTGCAATATTTTCAGTTTAGCCTTACCTGTATCAAGTGCTTTAATTTTTTCTCCAAACATATCTTCAAACGCTTGTGCCTGTAAAACTGCTTGCATATACTCTTCACGCACTAATTGTTTTCCTTTAAATTGGCGCAGTAAAACTGAAATAATTCCTTCTTTTTTAAAATATGTGTGAGCGCCCCCATGCCTCCGATAACGAACCAGTTTATCATTACACATACCGACTTTACCGAATACCAAGCATACTAGTAAAAACCACCAATCATGCATTACCACCTTTTTTGGAAAGGGTAATACCATTTCCAACAGACTCCTATTAAGCATCATTGAACAGCCAGGCACTATATTTCTAGATAGAATTTTATTAAAAGACATCGTCCAATTGGGATTTACAGATATAAAATCCCACCATGAAGTATTTATGATCTTTAGTTGCTCATCAACTACCTCAAGATCCGAGTAAATAATTGAAGGTGTTTGACTATCAGTCTCGATTTTTTTCATAAGTGATAAAGATATGCTTAATTTGTCTGGTAGCCACACATCATCCTGATCAGCTAAATAAATATATTGAGCCTCCGATGCTCCTAAAGCATCTTGAAAATTGCAAATTACTCCACCCTGTATTTTTTTTCTGTTAACTATCACTAATTTTTTCGGCATATTTATAAAATGCTGCTTAATCAACTCAATCGTATTATCTTGAGAATCATCATCCGATACAATTAGGCGCCAGTGCTCATAAGACTGTGCATTAAGAGAGGTTAAAAAATCATTGATCCATAAACCACCATTATAAGTCGCCAAACAAATATCAACTCTTGTTTTAGTATTTATCATATATATGCTAAGCCAGTTATAAATATTTCAAATATGACTCGTCTTATCTGAATTTTTTTGCAACCCAGTGGCTCAATTTTGTAGCATATTGACAGTTTAGAAATTCATACCATGTCATAGAACTCGCTCTTTTCGTCAATGCAAAGTAACAAACATATATAATGTTAGCTAGCGAACCAGGGAAAATAGATACAGAATAGGCCTTAAACCAACTAATGCCTTGAAGATGGGGAGAAATAAAAGAATAAAAAATTGCTGATGAATAAGCTCCTATTGCACGATAATAAAATAGTTCGCGTAAATTTCTCCATGGCTCTAGAGCAGTAATGCATAATTTATCATCATCTGAGAAATCATTAAATGACCAAACAAGCTGAGGCCATTTAAACATCCATATTTCAAATCCTCGCGGCTTCCACATTGCATTCCCATATCTAAGGATAATTAGCGGTTCAGAAATAACATAAATTTCCTTAATTGGAGTATGTTGAAAAATCACCCCGAAATGGATAAATAATGTTCCGTAATATGAAGCACGATCTCTCCTAAGCCATAATTCACGTCTTATCACAACTGCACCAATAAATGACAGGTAACTTCCAGATTCCCTGTAAAACTTGTCATTATCGTTAACTCCATATTGCCTATCGTCAGTTATAGGCAAAATTCTGTCTTTTAACACAGAAGATAAATCAGCATTTCTTACTTCTGAATTCACAACAACTAACTCTGGTTCTTGTTCTATTGCAGCTATTACACGTTTTAGAGCATTTGGATGAAGAAAATCATCATCGGTCATCAACCAACAGTAGTCACCTCTTGCATAGCCAACTACCTTATCAAAATCAGCATCTACACCAGAGTTTTCTTTCTCACGGTAATATCTAATTTCAGGATGAGTTGATACATATTCAGCCATGACCTCAGGAGTATTATCTGGCGATGCACCATCGACAATAACTAGTTCAACCTCTGGAGACATCTGACTAAGAATTGAATCAAGAGTTTCTCCTATAAAATCCCCTCTATTATATGTTGCAATACAAATTGACAATTTTAGATGTTTATTTTTAATTAAATGCAATTGAGTTATCTTGCTATATATTTTTTAAATGACGATACTATTTCAATTATTGTTATAGGCGTAAGTTTGTAAATTAAATATTTTAAAGTATTTTTAAAGCCTGCATCACCATAATGCAATTTTACGATACGGTTTAACACTTTGATATCTTCTGTATCAGGATTTTTAGATGCCCATAATTTCGCCTTAATTAGGTAACGAAAAGAAATCTCATGCCGTAACACTCGTCGAATGTGGGACATTTCTTTAGAATGTTCTCCAAAAACAGTACTAGATATATGATGAAAAGTTTCAATAGCAATACGGTAACGGTTCACTAAACCTTGATCTGCAAATGAATCATTATCTCCACGTTTATGAATCAACACTTTACTTAAATAACTTACCATTAGCCCCTCAGGGATCATAGTCAGCAAATGACCAGCTACTATCCAGCATGTACCATAAAACGATTCAGGGATATTTGCACGATACCAAATATCCCTTTTAAATATGGGACCAGATAAGAAGCTAAAGAAAGCCTCACTAGTTAATGCAGTAGAGAAATATTCATTCTTCTGTAAATCATCTGCGAGATTAAATAGTTTAGGTGCAGTTGTTTTGAAAGGTGGATGCTTACGAATAGGGTTAACATTAAAATCACACAAAACATGTTCACAAATATAAATATCATAATCTGTTTGTATAGAATTTAGAATCGTATCTATAGCTCCTGCTAACATAATATCATCAGCAGAAAATAGCCAACAGTATATTCCTTGAGAATAACTAACTGCTGTTTCAATATCACAGTCAATACCACCACGATAATCTTGGTAAAAATATTTTAATTGAGGGTAGTTATTTTGTTTGGATCTAATTATAGAGCCAGTTTCATCAGTTGAACCTCCATCTAATACTATTACCTCAACTTCAGAATTAACTTGTGGGAGGATACTATCAAGTGTTTCTCCTATAAATTTTCCAAAATTATAAGTTGGAATACAAATTGACAACTTAATCATGCTGATATCTCAGTTGTTTATATATATTTACATGTTGTTCTGCAATATGTCGCCATTCCAAAACTGGCGATTTACATGAAACTCTATGCCCTGCAAATTTCTGAATTGCATTAATCATTTCTTTTATATTGCCAGGTTTAGCAAAATAGATATTTTTTTCTTTAATGTATCCACTATTTTCATTTGATGTAGTTAACACGAAATTACCCTGAGCAACAGCTCCATCAACACTTGTATTCCAAGAGCCAGCACCATCTCTAAATGGAAGAACAATCGCATCAGATGCGCGTAATATTGAAACTAATTCAGTTTCCTCTAAGAAACCAGTTATTGTTATATGCGAACTAATATCCATAGCCTTTATTTTTTTAAGTAACGAAATATGATACTCATTGTTTTCTTGGAGGTCGCACACCAATACTAACCTGACATTTATTGTTGCAACTATCTCAAGCAAAGTCTCAATGCCTTTAAGTGGGGCAACAAATCCATAAAAGACTAGTAAAATTTTATTTTCGGAAGCATATATATTATGAATTTCTAATCGTTTATCTTCAGATAACATGACAGTGGGAAGCAAAGATGCCGCGGGCATCCAATTCAGTTTTGTATTTTTAAGTGCAATTTGAGTTAATTTAGGACTTTTCAATATGATATTGTCCCTAACGGAGATTAACTCCTTTAATCCAACCGTCAGATAAAAACTTGATAAACCAAGAATAGGTTCATGCCATGTTTGAATACAAGTTTTTCCTAAAAGACGAATCATTAATGGCAATAATTTTGCTATATTTCCTTCTAAAAATCCTTGAGTTGGATATTGAATATGAACAATGTCTGGTTTCAACTGCTGTATAGATCTTGCTATACGAAATAATTCTAAATATTTCCAAGCTCTTACTATTGATAAAACTTCAACACCATCAATATTTACAGGCTTACCAGCACGCACATCTGTTAGGACTGTTATATTCATCCCGCCGTATTCTGCTAGTGCTATTGCCAATCTTTTTGTATAAGCACCAACTCCACATTTCATAGGGGGGTATGAACCCGTGATAATTAATACATTCACAATTAACTTTCTTTTCTTAACACCAACCAGCCAAATGAATATTTTTTACCACCACATTCGATCGGGGTTTCTTGCCCATCATAATCCAACTCACCAACAGGAATAAGACCAAAATCTGCAGCTTGTGTTATAAAATTAGCAACATCTTCTTTAGAAAAAATCAACCAGTCCATTCCAAAAAATTTAATATCTGTTGTATCTATTTTTTCAGGCCAGTAATCAAAAGACGAAATAAAATAACCGCCCGGTTTCAAAAGACGCGACATTTCTTTTAATAATTTCTCTCCATCAAAACCATGTTCAATAACTGAGATTGAAGTTATTGCTTTAAAAGATGCATCCTCAAATTTCGTGTGCATAAAATTTGTCTCAACATAGTTAATAGACTTTGAATAAGGCATCTTTTGTAACGTAGGATTTAGATCTGCACCGGAGATATTGGTATAACACAATTTATGCAGCGCAACAGGTACTTCTGAGGCATAACACCCAATATCGAGAATTGCTTCATCTTTAGCAAGATGCTCTTCAATAAAGTTTAAAGTTTCTAAGACATCCCAACTTTTAACCTGATCTCCGACAACCACTCCTCTTATGAAACCAATATGTCTCAGAAACGAACGAAACGGGGAATCGATACAAGAAAGTCCCTTCCTTACTAGCTCTTTCCGAGCCTTAGTTATTTGTGATTTGTTCTGTAAAACTTTCATTGTTACTAAATACCCCTGATAATTGTTTTATATATTCATTCTTAAGTGCAATTCCATTAGTATTCTAATGCTGTATACGACATGACTTTCACCCTTCTCAAATTTTTAACTAATACTTACCCTAATAAAATAATTCACTACAAGTAATTCAAATCATATTTTGATGCTCTAACAAGATTTAGCATTAACCTCTTAGATTAATATGTTTCCAGAAACATCATTGTTTAGTATGCTTTTCACGACTATCCTCAATCGCAAAGAAATCAAGAACATAAATAAAAATGAAATACAGACCAAACCGGCGCCAAATAGTATATTAATATAATTAGGGAATTCGAAACCTCGAAATAATACCCCACCTACACCAACAATAAGCGCAGCCATAGCGAGTGGCCGCATCACATCACCAAATAACCATGTAATACCAATACCTTTTAATAAAGAACGATGTGTTAACAATGTACCAAAAAGAACATAAATTATATTAGTTAAGGCCCAGGCCGCTGCACCACCAACAACACCATACGAAGTAGCAAAAAGTGTAATAGTTGGTACCATTATAAAAATTAATACTAAGTTTATTATAAGTGGTATCTGGGTTTTCCCATAAGCCAACTGTAAAGCATATGGAAAATGCATTACTCCATTCAGTGCAGTCCCTATCAAAAATAATAAAGTTATCGGAGCCAAGCTTATAGCAAGAAGTTTATCGCCGGTCCACAAATGGATGACATCTTCTGCAAATACTCCAACAGAGATCGCTATTGGAAAAAATAATGATAAAAACAGAAGTGCACCAGTTCTGTACAAATTAATTAATTCTTTCGTATTAGATTGCGCGACCAGTGAAGACATTCGTGGATAAATTGTATTAAATAATGGGGTAAGAAAGACATATAGGCCACTTGCTACTACAGCAGCAAGAGAATAACGACCAAAATCTTCTAAACTAAGAATTTTACTTAACAAAACTTTATCAAGTTGCATTAATATTATCCCTGATAAAGCAACACCACTCATGCCTGCAGCAAACCGCCATACACTTTTTAATTTATCGAGATCAAATCTAATTGAATCCAATTTACCAATTATTCGCCATGCAGTAGTACGTACAACTATTGCAAACACAAATGCGACACATGCGTGCCAAATGAAAAAGGCTTCAATTGTAGGAGAAATAAATACAACTACACCAACCCCTCCCAACGTCCCTATGGTTACTATAACCATGTTGATAGCGCTTGATAAAACTAAACGTTGAGCCCCAATCAATGCTCCTTGATACAATCCAGTAGGCCAACGGAATGCGACAACTATCCCCATTAAAATTATTGCATTTGAAATAGTTTTTGGTGAAAGTTGACTGGATTCAATCCAATATTCCGAAATCCATGATGACAATAGCAGCATAAACGCAGCAATTACAATGGCGACAATCCAATATATAAACGCAAGAGAATGCAAGAGTTTTCCTGCTTCTGATATGTTACCCATTGCAGAGCAACGGGCTACCTCTCTATTAATAGTTGGTGTCATTCCCATATCAAGCATACTTAACAATGCCTGCAATGTAATGAAGAACCCTATTAATCCGTATGCACCGATACCAAGATATTTCAAATAAAAAGGAACAGCAACGAAACTTACTATTATCGACCAACTTGAATTAGCTAACCCAGCCAAAAAATTTCGTTTTAATAGCATTTAGGATTTATTCATGGAAGTCATTGGTTTTATAGCCATGACCTTTTACAAGCTCGTCACGCTCAGCAGCTTTCAGGTCTTCACGAACCATTTCTTTAACCAATTCATTAAAGGATATTTTAGGTTCCCAGCCAAGCTTTTCTTTGGCCTTTGTTGCATCACCTAAAAGAGTTTCTACTTCTGTGGGACGGAAGTAACGAGAATCAACTGATACAATACATTCGCCGGATTCATTAAACCCTTTTTCGTCCAGCCCCTCTCCTTGCCAGGATATTTTAATACCAAGCTCATTTGCAGCAATATTTACGAAATCACGAACACTGTATTGAACACCCGTTGCAATTGCGAAATCTTCTGGCTCTTCTTGCTGAAGCATAAGCCACTGCATTTCAACATAGTCCTTCGCATGTCCCCAATCGCGTTTAGCATCAAGGTTGCCAAGATAGAGGTGCTTCTGTAAACCGAGTTTAATACGTGCCAGGGCACGCGTAATTTTTCGAGTAACAAAGTTTTCACCACGAACAGGCGATTCATGGTTAAAAAGAATGCCATTGCAGGCATACATGCCATATGCTTCCCTATAATTTACCGTTATCCAGTATGCATATAGTTTAGCAACGGCATAAGGTGAGCGAGGATAAAAAGGTGTTGTTTCTTTCTGAGGCGTTTCTTGGACTTCACCAAACAGTTCCGAAGTTGAGGCTTGATAGAAACGTGTTTTCTTTTCAAGGCCTAAAATTCGAATCGCTTCAAGTATTCGAAGCGGACCCAGTGCATCTGAATTTGCCGTGTATTCTGGCTCTTCAAATGAGACAGCGACATGGCTTTGAGCTGCGAGATTATAAATCTCATCAGGTTGCACCTTCTGAATTATATGAATCAGACTCGTTGAGTCAGTCATATCTCCATGGTGTAAAAAGAATCGCACATCTTCCTCATGAGGATCACGGTACAAGTGATCAATGCGAGAAGTATTAAATGATGATGCTCTTCGCTTCATCCCATGTACTTCATATCCTTTTTCCAGTAAAAACTCAGCAAGATAAGCGCCATCTTGACCTGTTATTCCTGTAATAAGTGCAATTTTATTCATTTTATTCATTTTATTCATTTTATTCATTTTATTTTCTACCATATTTTTTTGAAATTAACATATGTGCAATTAGAAATTCATTTATAGTTTTATTTTTCATAGTTACCGAGTTTAAAATAAGAATTATTTATCTTCTTGAGATTGCTTCGTTTAATTCGCAATAACGTGTACAACAAAGACGCTACCGCCCTACCGTGCATATAAAGCAAGTATAAAAAGGTCAGTCATAAAGCAGTCTAAGTGCAGTAATGGAGCAGTCGAGAGTCAAAAGAAAAGAAGCTTAGTCTTTATGTTTTGACTAACGACTTTAGACTGCCGTTCGACTTATGACTGCATCTCGACTGTTCTTAAGCTATTTCAAGCTCATGCACACTCAATGTAACTTGAGTGTTTTTCCCAACAATATCTAATAAAACAGAAACACGATCAGTGCTATTCATTTTCTGGTAAATAGCTTTATGGCCAGTAAATGGGCCATCGATAATTTCTACTTTATCGCCTTGTTTTAACTCTTTCTTTTCAAATGACTGCAAACCGAATTCGTTTTCGTTATTTTTTAAATTGGCAATCATATTTTCGGGGACGACTGCGGGCATTCCACCGAAACGTACCATTCCTGCGACACCTATCGTTGAACGAATGGGTGACCAGTTATCATTTTCTTTATCGAGATATATAAAAAGGTAGCGAGGGAAAAAAGCTTCGGTGCGTTTTATATTTTTTCCGTTGCGTCGACGTGATGTTTGAACGAGGGGTAAATAAGTTTCATAACCCTGGCGTAATAGATTTTCCTGGGCTTTAAATTCGGATTGGGGTTTTGTTACGACCAAATACCAGGAGCGTGTTTGATTTTTATTATTCATTGTTACTATTTTCCACCCCTGTTTCTTTCGACCTAATTACATTCGATAAGGCCGCTTCATCTTTTAAGCTTTCAATTTCGACTTTAATATTTTCGTATTCGTTTATTTTTCGTTGTAAAAACCGATATGTTACTTGCGCTTTTTCTTCTATTCCCTTGGGGGTAAGGAAATAGATGTAGGCACTTTTCTTTTTATTTTTGTAAAAGTTCTGAAATTTTATAAAACCCTTATCAATTAACGCTTTTAGGCAATAGTTCGTTTTGCCTAGACTAACACCCATTTTTTGTGCTATTTCTCGCTGACTCAAATGAGGCTCTGCCTCGATGAGTTTGAGTAATTTATAAGCAATTTCGTCCTTCAACTGAGCCTTGTCCTTTTGCGTTCAATCATTGAACAATAACAAATAAAACCATTTATGTTCAAGGGTTTATTGGAGTTTATTCAGATTTTACAGTTTGTGACATTTAGGGGCAGTCGAAGAGCAGTCATAAGGCAGTCTAAAGTCGGAAGTCAAAAGATAAGGGCTTTTTGGCCACGGAAAGACACGGATTTTCACGGATAAGGTCAAAACATTTTGTTTAGTGGTTGATTTTATCCGTGTCTATCTGCACTTAATGAACCGCTGCGCGTTTCGTCAGTATTACCCTAACCTGCTCCGCACGTTCTGGCATTGTTTATCCGTGGCTAATTCTTTTGATTTTTGTTTTTAAAGATCAAGGTCAAAGGCTTTTTGGCCACGGAAAGACACGGATTTTCACGGATAAGGTCAAAACATTTTGTTTAGTGGTTGGTTTTATCTGTGTTCATCCGTGGCTAATTCTTTTGATTTTTGTTTTTAAAGATCAAGGTCAAAGGCTTTTTGGCCACGGAAAGAGAAGGTGAAACCCTAGGTTGAGAGGCTAGCCTGGGCTACACGGAATTTTTGATGATGGTTTTGATTTTGAGCAAACTGTTCATAAAAGAATTTAACAAGCTCTTCACCAAGCATACTGTTTTTCGGTTCATGCATAGATAAATCCTTTTGCAAATCAATATTATTTAGAGAGCGCCGAAGACGAGCTTTCCTCTTTCTTGTAATAACCAGTTTTCTGTAAAATTCCTATAAGGAGCAGATGATGTTTTTGAACTCACTCTATTAATCATACTTTCAAGTGAGACCATTTGGTCATGCCATCCCATTTCAAATATAAATCGCATTGCCGCTTTGTCAGGACTGTTTACCATCCATGCATCTTTACATCTCTCGGCATGAATTAATAAATGTAACTCCCCATCATCAAGCGCTATATTTTTTGATTCATGTTTAATATAGAAGTTAGCTATTTCAATATCACTTACTGAATGTATAGAAGATAGTGTTTTTTGTAAGTTTTCACTATCAATTTGTTCTTCAGGTTCTCTTTGCTGGAACCCGGTTTGAGTTTCCTCTATACATTTTTCGACTGTTTCTAAGTTAAAAAAATCTGCAAGAGAATTCCAACAACCTAACCTGTGCGCCTCAATAATTACATTGGTATCAACAAGAATAACCTGTTCTTTTTCAAAATACATCGTTATCTCAAAATTCGAAAGGAGGTTCTAACTCATACTGCTTAAATAACTTTGACAGATCATCTATTGTCATTCCCATAGTTTTTGCTGCCTTCCGAACAGATAAATGCCCTTGTTCAATACTCCATCCAACCAGTTCCATAAATTTTTTACTAAAAATATGAGGTTTCTCTTCTTTAGTATTTTCTTCTTTATAACCATTATATCGTAGCTGCTCATCATCAATTTTATCTCCGTTAGCATTCGACAATATCCCCGTATTAATCAATCTCCATTTGAGAGCCACTGAAGTTACTTTCAATTCTTTAGCTGTGTTATTTAACCATTGATGTATTTCACTATCTCCTCGCTTCACCCAATATATTTCTAATATTCGAAATGGCATAAGAAGAGCAGAGGCAAAGTTATCAGCCAACTGTTCAATACGCTTTTCATATTTTGATGTTGGATTCTCACTCTCAAGATGCATTGGTGGCATTGCATCCCAAGTTAACAAGTGAAATAACTCATGTGCTGTATCAAAGTTACGGCGCCCAATAGGTTCATTGCGATTTATTAAAATGGTGTTTAACTCAGGCAGCTGGCATGCTGCACCTGATACGCCATGAATACCATCTACATATAAAACTAGAACTCCGAGTTTATTTTCAATAACGCTTTGTAAGTTCTCAGCAGGTATGTCACCTAATTCAAAGACTCTAGAAATTTTCTCACCATCTGATTGCGCTTCTTCAAAACTACTGTTTGTTGTTAGTCCAAGGCGAGGCAATATAGGGTTTTCAATATCGTCTTTCAAATCGGATAAATATCTATAAGCAGCAATCCACTGACCAGCAACATCTTGGAAAGCATCGAGTTGCTCTTCATTTACCTCATGTTGCCGCCATGAAAACCTTCCCTCATCACCCACTAAACGAAATGGATCAGTGAAAAAGTCCAAGCCTACATCAAAAATTTGTGAAGCTACGATTAATTCTTCGGCGCTAATTTTTCTTACACCTGATTCAATAGCTGAAATAGTTTGGCGATCGTTAAAACACATTGCAGTGCTTAAGTCATCTTGCGACATACCGCTTTTTTTTCGTAGTGTTCGGAATCTTTTGTAAATTGCGTAGGAATTCATAACTAACCTCCTGATGGGTTGACGCATTGTAATCTTGCAATAAGTATGAATGCAAGATAATTATAGGCTAATTTTTACATTATTGTCTATAAATGGATTATAAATACACCCTAATCTTAGGCTTACTGATAGCAGAGGGTCTGTCAGACCAGGCTAGTCTCTCAACCTTGGGGTTCACCTTCTGCTGGGTTCAAGGTCAAAGGCATTTTTGGCCACGGAAAGACACGGATTTTCACGGATAAGGTCAAAATCTTTTTTCTTATCTTTTGGTTTTTGTCCGTGTTCATCTGCACTTAATGAACCGCTGCGCGTTTCGTCAGTATTACCCTAACCTGCTCCGCACGTTCTGGCATTGTTTATCCGTGGCTAATTCTTTTGATTTTTGTTTTTAAAGATCAAGGTCAAAGGCTTTTTGGCCACGGAAAGACACGGACGTACACGGATAAGGTCAAAACATTTTGTTTAGTGGTTGGTTTTGTCCGTGTTCATCCGTGGCTAATTCTTTTGAATTTTATTTTTAAAGATCAAGGTCAAAGACTTTTTGGCCACGGAAAGACACGGATTTTCACGGATAAGGTCAAAACATTTTGTTTAGTGGTTGGTTTTATCTGTGTTCATCCGTGGCTAATTCTTTTGATTTTTATTTTTAAAGATCAAGGTCAAGGGCTTTTTGGCCACGGAAAGACACGGATGAGCACGGATAAGATCAAAACATTTTGTTTAGTAGTTGGTTTTATCCGTGTCTATCTGTGTTTATCCGTGGCTAAATCTTTTGATTTTTGTTTTTAAAGATCAAGGTCAAAGGCTTTTTGGCCACGGAAAGACACGGATTTTCACGGATAAGGTCAAAATCTTTTATTTGGTAGTTTGAGCTTTATCCGTGGCTAAATATTTTGATTGGTTTTTAAGCGGTTAATAAAAAGTCTATAACAAATGCGTGTTGCTCATTTTTCACTAGTTCGAGTACGCGTTCAATATCCAAATTCATATATTCATGTACAATGCGATTTCGTAATCCTATTGCGGCATTCCATCTCTTTAACTCTTGTTCTGTTATCACTTTTGCTTCTGCAAGTTCTGCAAAAGTGTCATATGCAGATACGGGTACAGACTTTTCTTTTGCTTTTAAAATATGTTTTGCTTTGCCAATGGCATTTTCAACTAAGACTTGAATAGCATGAAGCACGCCTTTTTGTTCTAAAGCAGATAAAGGCTGAGCGGATAAAAGTTGCTCACGTGCATATTTAAGCAGCGCACTATGTTCGTTTGCGATTCGCGTGGTTTCTTCTTGATAAAGTTCAAACTGCATGTTGTTTATTCCACTCTCGCTCTTCTAGTTCACGCCATATTCGGTGTAAAAAGTGACTCCATGCGAGACTATCTTCTCCTTTTAACGGGATACCTTCTTCTGCGACAGCTGCTCGCATGGCTAAACCTGCGCTTGGTAAATCGATCAAATCTATTTTACTTTCTTCGAGCTCTAATGCTTTTGCAAGTTTGCGTCTTAATGTTTCGGTATTACCTAGGTTATCAACAAAAGATATGTCGCGATTCCATTGTATAGCGATATCCCAGTCACTTTCGGAGTGTGCTGAACCATTGGCCTGACTACCCACAAGAATGGCTAACTCCAGCTCTGGCTCAATTTCTAAAATTTGTTGAATGATTGATGTTGTCATGCGTTTATACCGGCATCAGCGTTTTGTTTATCGTAAAACAAATAAAGCATTTTTGCTATGAAGGATTATGGATAAGGTCAAAAGATAAGAGCGATTTTAGCCACGGAAAGACACGGAAAGCACAGACAGATCAAAATCTTTATTGTTTTTCTTTTGTTTTTCTTCCGTGTGTTTTTGTGTGGGTCCGTGGCTTTAGTTTCTTTTTATTTTTGGCCACGGAAAGCACGGACAGCTACAATACGTAGCGTTTCACTTCTGCTTTTGGATGAGTGAAATTGATTAGTAGCCCTATTTTTATACTTGTTGCTTTCAAGTAATTCAGCACTTGTGCTTCATGTGCTTTGGTTAATTGCTTTTGCGCTTTTAGTTCTAATATCACTTTTTCCTGAACAATAATATCTGCTGCATAATGGCCAACTTCAGCCCCTTTATACTGCACAGGTATCTTTTTCTCGATTTCAAATTTTAAGCCTGCATTTTTCAACTCATGTAATAATGCATTTTTATAAACTTGCTCAAGAAAACCTGCTCCGAGTTCTTTTGAAACTTCGTAAATACAACCTCGTATTATATATGTGAGTTCTTCTTCTTTCATTTTTTCACAATCCATGTGTTTTTCTATATTAATTTAAGTTTGCTTTAGGGGAGTGACCTTTCCGATGTGAGGGAACGTTATATGTTTTTACCCGCTTATCCAGCTTGCTTTAATTCTTCACGAATAACTTTGCGTAAAGCATTTTCTAAAGATTTGTCATGTGCTTGAATATAATCATGCAATGCTGCATTAATAAGCGTTTGATAATTACCACCGCCCGCTAAATTAACCTGCTCCTTAAAATGCTCAATAATGTCACCATCTAATCGAATAGTGATACGCACCTTATTCGGAGCAGCCTTTATAACTGCGCCACGTTTCCCATTACTGAAATCTTCACTCATAATTTACACCATGGTAGTACTGCTTAATTTCACTTCGTTCTGCTTTTCGAGCTGAAATAATCCGAATACAATTATTTTCACGTTCTGTATGTACAACATAGAGAATGTCTAAATTTGGTCCCATACCCAATGTTTTAAATCGCTGCTCATTGTGATCTTTATCTTCAATAGTGAGGGCATTTCCATCCTCCAAAGCAATAACAGCATCTGCAAAATCAACGCCGTGTTTCCGTAAATTATCAGCGGCTTTCTGTAGATTCCATTCTAACTTCATACCCTTAAGTGTATGCACAATTAGTGCACAAATCAAATAAATGTAAGGTTTTTGAGTTTAAGGGGAACAGCCCCTAGTAGATGAAACCTTAATAGCGTGTAAAGATCTTTTGCCACGGAAAGAGAAGGTGAAACCCTAGGTTGAGAGGCTAGCCTGGGCTACACTGAAAACACGGACAGATCAAAAGCACTTTTTTGTTTGGGGTTTGGTTTTTTTCCGTGTATTTCTGTGTGGGTCCGTGGCTTTAATTTCTTTTGATTTCTAGCCACGGAAAGACACGGAAAGCACGGACAGGTCAAAAACGTTATTGTTTTTCTTTTATTTTTTTCCGTGTTTTCCGTGTGGTTCCGTGGCAAAAACAATGATAGCTAATTGAGACCTAATTGCCCTTCTTCAAACTTTTTAATCTTATCTCGTATATTTGCCGCTTCTTCAAACTCTAGATTTTGTGCATGTTTGTACATTTGTTGTTCAAGCTCTGCCACTTTCTTTTTAAATTCCTTGGTTGTTAAGCCTTCATACTCTGCTTGTTCTTCAGCAATTTTGGCATAGCGTTTTGCTGTGTTGCTATAAGCGCCATCCATGATGTCAGCCACTTTTTTGTTGATAGTGGTCGGCGTAATTCCATGTTCCAGATTAAATTCGGTTTGCATTTTGCGACGGCGTTCTGTTTCATCAATCGCTTTTTTCATTGATTTGGTGATTTTATCGGCGTATAAAATGGCCATGCCCTTTGAGTTTCGTGCCGCACGTCCGATGGTTTGTATGAGTGAGCGTTCTGAGCGTAAAAAGCCTTCTTTATCAGCATCAAGTATGGCGACTAAGGTCACTTCTGGAATATCCAGCCCTTCACGTAACAAGTTAATACCCACTAAAACATCAAAATGGCCGAGTCGTAAATCGCGTAATATCTCAATTCGTTCTACGGTATCAATATCAGAATGCATATAACGCACACGCACACCATGTTCAGAAAAATAATCGGTGAGATCTTCTGCCATGCGCTTAGTTAATGTCGTAACCAATACTCGCTCATTAATCTCTGCGCGTTTATTTATTTCAGAGAGTAAATCATCAACCTGAGTTGTTGCCGGTCTAACTTCGATAATCGGGTCTAATAATCCCGTTGGTCTTACTACTTGCTCAACAATCTCACCTGAATGCTCTGCCTCATAATCAGCAGGAGTAGCTGAAACAAATATAGTTTGAGGAATAAGTTTTTCAAATTCATCAAACTTTAGTGGACGATTATCTAACGCTGAAGGTAAGCGAAAACCATAATTCACGAGATTTTCTTTACGGGAGCGATCACCTTTATACATAGCCCCTACTTGCGGAACAGAAACGTGCGACTCATCAATAATCAATAAAGCTTCATCGGGTAAATAATCAATAAACGTCGGTGGTGGATCACCCGGCTGGCGGCCAGACAAATAACGGGAATAATTTTCAATACCGTTGCAATAACCCAGTTCTAACATCATTTCGATATCAAACTGGCAACGTTGCTCTAAACGTTGTGCTTCAACGAGCTTATTATTGTCACGTAAAAATGCCAATCGCTCTTTTAATTCGACTTTAATTTGTTCAACCGCATTTAGAACATTTTCACGTGGTGTCACATAATGTGTTTTTGGATAAACGGTTGTACGCGGTACTGTTTTAATCACCTCCCCGGTTAAAGGATCAAAATAGCTGATCTTTTCGACTTCATCATCAAACATCTCAACACGAACCGCATCTTTATCTGAATCTGCTGGGAAGATATCTATGACTTCACCACGTACTCGGAACGTTCCCCGCTTTAACTCTGTATCATTTCGTGTGTATTGCAGTGCGGTGAGTTTTTGCAAAATTTTACGCTGACCTATTTCTTCACCACGATTGAGTATCAACACCATTTCTAAGTAAGAGGAAGGATCACCCAGACCATAAATAGCGGATACGGTCGCAATGGTAATGGTATCTTTTCTTTCTAATAATGCCTTAGTGGCAGACAAACGCATTTGCTCGATATGCTCATTTACAGCGGCATCTTTTTCTATAAAAGTATCTGAGGCAGGAACATAAGCTTCTGGTTGATAATAGTCATAGTACGAAACAAAGTATTCCACCGCATTATTAGGGAAAAACTCTTTCATCTCACCATAAAGCTGTGCGGCTAATGTTTTATTGTGCGCCATTATCAGCGTTGGCCGCTGCAATTCCTGAATAACATTGGCGACGGTGAATGTTTTTCCTGAGCCGGTCACGCCCAATAAAGTCATGCCCGATTCACCCGCTTTTAAACCATCAACTAGTGCGGCTATGGCCTCGGGTTGATCGCCAGCAGGCGTGTAATCGGATGTGAGCTGAAAAGGTTTGTTCATACTATTTATACAAATATCCAAATTAATTTTTGAGAAACAGCGTTGCTATTATTTAATAACTTTTTGCCACGGAAAGACACAGAAAACACGGACAGGTCAAAACCTGTTTATTGTTTATCCTTTTCGGTGTTTTCCGTGGCTAATAAATATGATCTTGTTTAAAGTTTGCAGTATATTACAGACTTTACATAACTATTGTCCTATAAACTGAGAGAATAGTTTTTAAGAGAAATCATTATGAAAAAAATTGAAGAAATCGAAGAAGACATTGAAAATTTAAGTTCTAGTGAGCTTAAGGCATTTCGACAATGGTTTAACGATTTTGATGCAGAAAAGTGGGATAACCAAATCAAAAATGATGTTGAAAATGGTAATCTAGATGAGTTAGCCAATGAAGCTATTAATGAATTTCATGCAGGTAAGGCTAAAGAACTTTGAAACACTTTACATCTGCAAAATTTTGGGAATGTTATACCACTCCCTTCCCTCAGCAATACAAAAAATAGCCGATAAAAACTTTCAAATCCTTAAAGAAAACTCAAAGCATCCTTCTCTACATTTCAAAAAAGTGGGAAAATATTGGTCTGCTCGAGTAGGTCTTGCACATCGAGCATTAGCGGTGACAATTGATGAAAATCTGTTGTGGTTTTGGATAGAAAGTCATATCAGCGATTACGATAAACTTTTGGGTTAATAATCTAATAAATTTCTGCCACGGAAACACACGGAAAAAATCAAAAGAGCAAAAAATAAGGTTTTGACTTGTCCGTGTTTTCTGTGTGATTCCGTGGCTAATAAATATGATCTTATTTTAAGTTTGCAGTATATTACACGTCTTTAGAGTGTCATGTTTAGAAACAGATATGTGGAGATATCAAGTTGGATTTCAAGCTGTCAGATCGCGTACAACGCATTAAACCTTCCCCTACTTTGGCGATCACGGCACGTGCTGCCGAATTGCGTGCTGCGGGTAAAGATATTATTGGACTCGGCGCCGGTGAGCCGGATTTTGATACACCCGATCACATCAAAGCGGCGGCGGTAAAAGCCATCGCAGATGGTTTTACTAAATATACCGCGGTTGATGGTACAGCTAGCCTCAAACAAGCCATTATCGACAAATTTTCACGTGATAATCAGCTAAATTACACCCCAAATCAGGTTTTAGTTTCTTGTGGTGGTAAACAAAGCTTTTTTAACCTCGCTCAGGCACTCTTAAATGAGGGGGATGAAGTCATTATTCCTGCCCCTTATTGGGTTTCTTATCCCGATATGGTTTTGCTCGCTGATGGAAAGCCCGTCATTGTTGAGGCTGATATTGAACAAAGTTTCAAAATTACGCCTGAACAACTTGAAACGGCCATTACCGATAAGACACGTTTAGTCGTTATAAATAGCCCATCCAACCCATCGGGTATTGCTTATAGCAAAAAGGAACTGGCTGCACTTGCTCAGGTTTTACTCAAATATCCACATGTTTTAGTGGCAACAGATGATATGTACGAACATATTCTCTGGGCAGATGAGCCTTTTTCAAATATTGTGATGGCGTGTCCAGAACTCTATGATCGCACAATTGTTTTAAACGGGGTTTCAAAAGCCTATTCAATGACCGGCTGGCGGATTGGTTATGCGGCTGGCCCTGAAAAGCTGATAAAAGCAATGAAAAAAGTGCAATCACAAAGCACGTCAAACCCAACGTCTATTTCACAAGTTGCTGCAGAAGCCGCGTTAAAGGGGGATCAATCTTGCGTTGAAACAATGTTATCTGCATTTAAGGAACGCCACGAATATGTATACAGCCGTTTAAATGCCATTGACGGGATGACTTGCTTGCCTTCCGATGGGACATTTTATTCATTCCCGGATGTCCGTGGATTTATTGAAAAATTAGATGGTGTGACGAATGATATGGAACTCTCTGAGTACCTGATCGAAAAAGCCGGTGTCGCACTTGTACCCGGAACCGCCTTTGGTTCACCAGGTTATATCCGTATCTCATTTGCGACAAGTATTGATGTCCTTAAAGGTGCGTTAGATAGAATAGAAAAGGTCATTTCTTAATATGTAGGTCGGCCTTCAGGCCGACGGCGCGGTTAATTTATTCTACATTCTTATTAATAGAACAGCAGTGGATGTTGTTATACCGCGTCGGCCTAAAGAGCCGACCTACGAAGATCAAAAGATGGCTCGTAATTGTAGGTCGGCCTTCAGGCCGACGGTGCGGTTAATTTAATCTGTATTGTTCATCAATTAAGTAAAGCAGTGGATGTTTTTATACTGCGTCGGCCTAAAGAGCCGACCTACGAAGATCAAAAGATGGCTCGTAATTGTCGGTCGGCCTTCAGGCCGACGGTGCGGTTAATTTATTCTGTATTGTTCATCAATTAAGTAAAGCAGTGGATGTTTTTATACTGCGTCGGCCTAAAGAGCCGACCTACGAAGATCAAAAGATGGCTCGTAATTGTCGGTCGGCCTTCAGGCCGACGGTGCGGTTAATTTATTCTGTATTGTTCATCAATTAAGTAAAGCAGTGGATGTTTTTATACTGCGTCGGCCTAAAGAGCCGACCTACGAAGGTCAAAAGAAGATTGATACTGCTATTTAAGATTTAAATTGATATTTTAATTTCAAACCCAAGTAAATCTGAATTGACAAAATTAATTTGTAGGACAAACCCTACAAAAACTGACTGAAAATCCCTACAAAAAACCGCTTCCAACTTCCCGTAAAGTTGCCCATTATACAAGCTACAAGGACGTGGGGGGTGACATGGAAGTCTCAACTCAATGCTCCGGCCATGGACTGGCTGGAGTAAATACTTTAAGCAATCATGCTTACTGTAACGACTTACAAGGAAGTGAGGTTAACATGGATGTTAAAAAATATTATTCCGGCCACGGATTAGGCCGGAATAAATTTTCTTTTCAATATCATGGGTTTACTTTAATAGAATTACTC
>Ga0316208_1000581_pt1 | contig 42243 bp, 40 predicted proteins | sample 3monopyrite_MG_FD_204944 | JGI IMG/M metagenome (GOLD analysis project Ga0316208, IMG submission 204944) | Microbial mat bacterial communities from mineral coupon in-situ incubated in ocean water Damariscotta River, Maine, United States -... | ecosystem: Environmental > Aquatic > Marine >...
TAACCGTCTCCCGATGAAAAGCTTGCCAAATTACTGACCTTCATTGCCAACATAAAGATTGCCGCGATTCCAAGCGCGACAAACATGCCAACAACTGTTTCCATAATTCGCGTCTTACCCATAGCTACATTTCTCCAAACATCAGCGCTGTCAAAATAAAGTCCAATGCCAATACAATCAACGAGGCATATACCACTGTATGAGTGGTTGCCCGGCTAACGCCTTCGGTTGTTGGCACCGCATCGTAGCCTTCAAAAACAGCTACCCAGGTGATTGCCACCCCAAAAATGATACTCTTGATTACGCCATTCAGAACATCATCAAATAAATCAACTTTTGCCTGCATCTGCGCCCAAAAGGCACCATCATCAACACCCAACAGACCCACACCAACAAAATAACCACCCCAGATACCCACGGCACTAAACATAGCAGCTAACATGGGCATTGAAATAATCCCAGCAACAAAACGCGGCGCGATAATACGTTTAATCGGGTCAACCGCCATCATCTCCATACCGGATAATTGCTCAGTTGCCTTCATCAAGCCAATCTCAGCTGTCAAGGCTGAACCGGCGCGCCCGGCAAACAGCAAAGCTGCAATCACCGGCCCCAGCTCGCGCACTAATGACAGCGCAACAACCGGCCCTAATGTTGACTCTGCACCAAAATCAACAAGGGTATTATACATTTGCAACCCCAGCACCATACCCACAGACAGGCCTGCTACCACAATGATCAACATCGACAACACACCGACAGAATAGATCTCAGCGACCAATAAGCCAAAGTGTGCAAAAAGAGAAGGCACTGCGGCAAGCACACGAAATAGAAATAGATGCGCACGCCCAAGCCGCTGAAACACGAGCAGCGCAGAACGTCCTATATATTGAAACCAGTTAAACATTCAGAACTTTATTATTATTTTAACATCATGCCTGACATGTCATTATGCCAAAGACGACCATTAAAGACTTCAGAAAAAATCCCTCTCGATCTCTTCTGCCGGATAATGAAATGGCACCGGACCATCCGGCTCACCCTTCATAAACTGCTGCACCCAACGTGAGCTTGAATCACCTAACTCACCCGGTGCGCCCTCACCCACTACTTTGCCATTTGAAATCATATACAGATAATCAGAAATCGCAGAGACTTCCTGAACATCATGGGAAACAATAATGCTCGTCAACCCCAGAGAATCATTAATTGTCCGTATCAGCTTCATAATCACCCCCACTGTAATAGGGTCTTGCCCCGTAAACGGCTCGTCATACATAATCATCATCGGATCCATTGCCACAGCACGTGCCAAAGCTACTCTTCTAGCCATTCCACCTGACAGCTCCGCGGGCATAAGATCTCGCGCACCGCGCAGACCCACCGCCTGCAACTTCATCAAAACCAGATCCCTGATCATCGCCTCTGATAAATTCGTATGCTCACGCAAGGGAAAAGCCACATTATCAAACACGGAAATCCCGGTAAACAGCGCGCCACTCTGGAACATCATTCCCATGCGTTTTCTCAAACCATAAAGTTCTTTGCGGGCTAGCTCAGGCACAGACAAACCATCGACCACGACACTGCCTTGATCAGGTTTCAATTGACCACCGATCAAACGCAACAAAGTGGTTTTCCCTGTACCACTAGGCCCCATAATAGTTGTCACCTTGCCACGCTGAAAATTCATGTCAATATCATTGAAAATAGCACGTTGAGCAAAGTGGAATTTTAAACCACGCACTTCCACCAGATTATCATTCATTGTTGTCATTATTTTCTCAGCACTGAAAACCCTAGGAACCCTTATTCCAACACGTCATACGACGATGCTCCAACACCGGAAAATTGCGCCTAATCCGCGCTGTGTATTCAAGATCTATTTCGGCACACACTACATCGGCACCATTAGGCAACCTGTCAATCACATTACCCCAGGGGTCAACAATCATACTGTCACCATAGGTCTCACGGCCATTTATATGGTAGCCACCTTGCGCAGCAGCCACCACATAACATAAATTTTCTATCGCACGCGCTCGCACCATCACATCCCAGTGAGCTTTACCTGTAATGGCGGTAAACGCAGAAGGCACGGCTAAAATTTCCATGCCTTCATCAAGCATGTTACGAAACAATTCCGGGAAACGTAAATCATAACAAACAGCCAAGCCCAAACGACCAAAAGGAGTGGTTACCACCTGAGGATAATCGCCCGGTTCAATCGTTTCTGATTCCGTATAATTCTCACCGCTTTGCTCAATCGAAACATCAAACAAATGAATCTTATCGTAGCGAGCTACCATGTTACCGTTATTATCAAACACCATGCAGGCAGCTTTTACTTTCCCTGCCTGCTCACTGACCAACGGCAACGTACCGCCAACCAACCACGCACCATGCGTACTGGCCTGCCGCGCCAAAAATTCTTGAATCGGCCCATCGCCTGGTTGCTCAGCAAACCCGACTTTGTCATGCTCCGTCATGCCCATGATGGCAAAATTTTCAGGCAACACAATCAACTCGGCACCCTTATCTACTGCCGATGCAATCAGACGCTCTGCTTCACTTAAGTTGGCACTAACATTCGGGCCAGAGGCCATTTGCACTGCCGCAACACAACTCATACCCAATAACCCCTCTGATCCAATATCACAGTAAACTCAACCAAGCCGCCCACCCTTTCGTAATAAAACCCACACTAAGGTTGCTACACTTACTTTTCATTAATCCTTTCAATAACGGGATCTTCCCATGACCCCGTTATTGAATATTCAATTCTTGTAATCTCTTCAATCTTTGGTTTCAACAGCTTTTGCACCAATAAAATTGCCGCACCAACCCCAACACCGCTGACCACCGTACCCGCAACAGGCAAGCCAGTTGAAACTTCTGGCACCACTGTCGCCACTTGCTTATAGCTGCGCTCCGCCAAATTTATCTGTCCACGCACATCAATATTGCCGGCGGGGCCTTTCATACTCAGGTTAGACGTCGTTGCCAACCCGGAATCAATATCAAAGTCTCCGGTAATTTGATCAAAACTAAAACCCTTCTGAAAGAAATCCCTGAAATCTAATATCAATCGCCGCGGCAAAGCTTGCAAACTCAGTAAACCAAAAATTCGTCCCGCGCCCGGCTCAAGTTCCAGCAAGCTTCCATTCTCAACTTTCATATTTATATTACCACTTAGGCGCTCAAGCGCGAAGGATGCAGGCGAACCCGCCCACCGAGCAGATACATTCACAGCACCCTTGCCTTTATTTACGCTACCCGCATAACCAAGATGGGATAAAGCTTTACCAAAATTCTCACTTTCAAAATCAAGGTTAAATGAAGAGTATTGACTATTATCTGCCATCACCCAATCGCCACGACCTGAAACAGCCATATCAGGCGACTGCAAACTAAAATGCGTAAACTTCAAGCCAGAAAGATGCTGTGTTGCAACAAGATCAAGCCGCCCAAAATCAATGCCATGATAAGAAAATTGCTCGCTCTTAATTTGTGCCGCAGGTAATTCAGCAGGGTTTTTAATCTCATGGCTTTGCCCTTGTTCATCCTCTGCAATCAATTGCAAACGTTGCATGTCCATCACTAACGGCAACTCATCAACCATTGGCACCTGAATACGTCCCGCGATTAGGGCGCTATCAAGATTTACCTCGAGAACCTTTGGCAAGCGAACAAGCTTCGCTGAGACATCATTAAAATGATACCCATAAGCCTCAACATCCGTTATTTGCATCTCAATGCGATCAATGCCCTTCCCTTTATCTGAGTCCGGCACGATGTCACCCACCGAATCATCCTGCTCAAGAAATGGCATCCATTTTGAGAGCGAAAAAACCGGAGATGACCCCGTTAACCATAAACCCTTTCCAGGTAGCTCTTTCACACCACCCTCACCCAGCACGATCTCACCGCGCTGAAGTTTTAAATTCTCATCAAAGCCCAGCACAGCAGACAATAAACCATCAACCTTAAGCCTCACCGGACGCTCCGGCTTTAATGGGAAGGTCATCACCACATCAAGCGGCATGGCTTCATTCACAGTTTTATTCAAAGGCGCAGGCAACCGGGTATCCAAACCCACTAAATTTGACGTAATCTTTAAATCAGCCCCCAGACGTGAATCTTTTCCTGGCACAAGCAGTGCAGCCTGCCAATCAATATCACCCTCAAAGTGATCAAATAAAGGCACCTTCAACAATTTGGTAATCGCAACAACGTCACTTGCACCGTTTGCAGAAATTTGAGTATGCGCCGCCTTACCTTCTCCCAAAGTGGCAATAGAAAAGCTAGCAGGCAAACCCAACACCTTTCCGCTAATACCTTCCGCAGCCAAACTATTTTCAGTAAAGTGGATTTCACCATCAAGCTGGGTGATATCTACTGTTTTATTGGCTATCAACAGCTCACTCTCATCCAGCAAAAGCGTGCCCGTCAAATCAACACCGCTACGATTCAAAGGAATAGTCAGGCTCAAATTTAGCGCACTACGTCCTTGCGCCTCAGCATTGGAAAGGTAGCTGCCAAAACGCTTTTTCAATGGACTGTTCGCAATATAACCCAACGCGTCGCCAGTTGTACCTGTCGCTTTCCCATTAATTTTCAGAATCGCCGGCTTTGCTCTCAGGTTCTCAATTGACGCCTGAGTAGCCAATATGTCTGAACCTAATATTTTTCCGGAAACACCGTTAACCACCATACCTCGTCCAGCAAAGACTACCTCGGTCTCCAGCTCTTCCAAGCGTGGCCATTCCGGGAGATAATTGAGGATGCCATCTCGTAAGGCAAAACGAACTTCAAACTTTCCATCACCAAGATCAAAGGGAAATCGCTTTAAACGCCCTTGAAAAACAAAACCACCATTACTAACCGTACCACCAACAATAGCTTGATCAAGCCATTTAACTACCGATGGACGCATGATACCGACGGGCAAATAACGCGATGTACTGGAGACCGAACCCGGCTTGCCCATAAATCCTGATGCGATTTTCAAATAGGGCGAACGTCCATCAGCCGGCAATTCAACATCCACATCCGCACGCAAATTAATATCTGAATTATTCAAATCAATATCACGCGCAGAAAGCAACCAGCCGGCATCATCGTGTTGCCACAAAAGTCGGCCTCTGAGCCTATTGAGATGATGGTCGTCACGAAATAAAGGGCGCAAATCAACATTCACATCATGTCCGTCAATATCCAGCACCCCTGCATCCTGGTTTGCCACTACAAAACCATCAAGGCCAGAGATTCCAGGTATTTTTTTCCATGGCTGAACAGATATATCTTCAACGTCGCCTGATACAGAATATTCTGTGCTGTCTGATTCTTTTTTGTAACGTATTTGTGCCTGCCGAATAACACCGGAAGGTTGCATACCCGTTAAAACATCACGCAGCGCTGGTACAGGGAAATCGCTTATTTGCAACAAGGCAACAATATCGTCAATGCGCACATAGTCTGCGCTAAACTCAATTTGTTGATTATCTTTTTGCCGCGATGTCTTAAGCTTTATCGCGCCCGCCGGCCAAACATCTCCCCAACGCCCCAGCCTAAAATTATCGATCGCCAGCCCCCACCCTTTTACATCACGATGCAAAACGAAGCGGCCGGACAAGGTATCCAGAAACTCAGGCAGAGGGCCATTTTCCTTCTCCTCATTTTTCACCAATAGGGTGCCACGCAGTGAAATATCACCATCAATACTTTGCAACTCACCCTGCTCCCAGTCACTCCAGAGACTAATATCAGCAATACCTTTTTCTGCGCTCACCCCGGCCATTGGGAACCAGCTCAATAATTCACCAAGCTGCAAACCGACACCACTAACATAGGCCTGAGCAGTCCATGCTTTTGTAGTTAACACGTCACCGTTCAAATCAACCGCAAAAATAAAACGCTTGCCAATATCACTGGGCATCGAAGCAAAACCATCAAATTGATGATGCTCACCATCATTTCTTAATTGAAGATTAACGCCAAAAAAACGCAACGCCTGTCCAGGCTGATTTTCATCACGCCACATCAAAGTGCTGCCTTCGAGCGCTAATTTTTCCTGCGCGAACAACCAGTCAAGCAACGGGCTGCGATCTTCGCTACTGGCAGTACCCTGCCCCAGTCCACCAAAACCATCAATTTCAAAGCGACCATCACTGCGTTTTAATATAGATAAACCTGCCCCGACAACAGTGAGACCACCCAATTGCAGCTGATTACTGAAAAGAGATGCGGGAATATCGATTGAAACACTGGCTTCATCAAGATTAACTAACGTCTGCCCTGTAACCTTATCGCGAAAATAAATATTTTTGAACGTAAAGCTTGGCCCCAGACCTTTCCACTGCGCTTCCACACGATCGAAGCTAACAGACTGTTCAAGCGAAGCATGCAACCAAGTTTGAATTTCGGAGTGATACTCACCGACATAGGGCAATAAAACACGCACCAACGTCAGCAAAACCGCGGCCACTATAGTCGTAATAGCAAGCAGGCTCCAACATTTGGCTATCAGATATCGAATCACGATCCGCGTCTATTTTTAACAATACATTTCATTACTGAACAAGTCTTTTATTACAACCATTCAGACCATCACAACATCGTATTGTTCCTGGGAATAAAACTCTTCCACTTGCAACCTTACTGGCTTACCGATAAACGATTCCAACTCAGCCAAACTTTCCGACTCATCTTCTAACAACATCGTCACGACATCTGGCGCAGCCAGCACCAAAAATTGCTGCGCTTCAAATTGCCGCGCTTCACGCATGATCTCGCGGAATATTTCATAACAGGTCGATTCTTTGGTTTTTATTGAGCCTTGCCCCTGACAAACCGGACAGGGTTCACACAACACATGCTCAAGGCTTTCTCGCGTTCGCTCTCGCGTCATTTCAACCAAACCCAAAGGTGACACTTCACATATAAAATGTTTAGCGCGATCAGGTAATAAACTTTTTTTCAATGAGCGCAACACTTGTCGCTTATGCTCGACATCTTTCATGTCAATAAAATCAATAATGATAATACCGCCTAGATTTCTTAGGCGTAACTGTCGGGAAATGGCTTGCGAGGCCTCAAGATTAGTCTTAAATATCGTCTCTTCCAAATTGCGATGCCCGACAAACGCGCCAGTGTTCACATCAATGGTAGTCATGGACTCGGTCTGATCTATATTCAAATGACCGCCCGATTTTAAGTGCACCTTGCTATGCAACGCCTTCTGAATTTCATCATCAACCGAAAACAAATCAAAAATAGGGCGTTCGCCGGGATAATGTGAGATTTTTCCCGACAACTCAGGAACAAATGTTTCACAAAACTCTAACACACGCTGATAGGCTTCACGCGAATCTACACGCACCTCATCAATACTGCTACAGGGAAAATCCCTCAAAATTCTTTGTTCGAGCGGCATGGCAACATGTGATATCGAAACTGCCGAACCTGACTCAATTTGCTCGCGAACAGACAACCACAACCTATGTAAAAAATAAATATCAGCTTGCAAATCTTCCGCTTCAACGCCTTCGGCTACCGTCCTGACAATATACCCAGCCTGTAATTCCAGTTGATCCGTCGACTCAACGCACTCAACAACAATTTTTCGCAAACGCTCGCGCTCTTCTTCAGATTCAATTTTCTGTGAAATGCCAATGTTATTCATATACGGCATAAACACCGCATAACGCGATGCAAGACTGATTTGAGTCGTCAGGCGCGCACCCTTTGTACCAAGCGGATCTTTAACAACCTGAACAACTACCTCTTCATTGTCCCTGACCAGCATACCAATATCTTCAACACTTGATCTTTCTTCAGTAAGCGCTTGCGTTACATTCTGAGGATAAATATCAGCTGCATGCAAAAAGGCTGTGCGTTCCAGCCCGATATCTACAAAGGCAGCCTGAATGCCGGGCAACACACGTTTCACTCGGCCTTTGATAATATTGCCCACCATGCCACGTTTGTTTGCCCGCTCAACATGAATTTCTTGCAGCAAACCATTTTCAACCACGGCTACGCGCGTCTCACTTGGCGTTACATTAATTAGAATTTCGTTACTCATGAGTCCGGGGGCTTTTGTATATTAAATTTTATTAGGTAACTGCTGGAAAAATCTTGTAGTCACATCGGTCGTCATACTATAACTCCTTGATTCAACATGTAAAGCATGACTCCTTTTTGAGGGAGAAAATAGAAATCAGCGCGTCATCAGCATCACACCAAAACGGTTTAATAAATTCGTCGTTTCAAAAAGCGGCAGCCCCATAACACCTGAGTAACTACCCTCGATGTGCTCCACAAACGCCGCAGCAAGACCCTGAATAGCATAAGCGCCCGCCTTGTCTTGCGGTTCCCCCGTTTGCCAATAAGCCGCTCTTTCGAACTCAGTAATTTCACGGAAGCTGACATTCGTCACGCAGGCGCAGCTCTGCTCTTTGGTCACGCGTTGATTGCCTTCTAAAACGCTGGCAACCAAAGCAACGCCGGTATACACCTGATGAGTACGCCCTGATAATTGTTCGAGCATCGCCAAACCATGCTGCTGATCTCGTGGTTTACCAAGCATCTCACCGTCTATAAAAACCGTGGTATCTGCTGCCAACACAGGTATGTCTTCAAGCCTGCCAGCTGACGAATATCCGGCACGCGCTTTTTCCAGAGCAAGCCGAACAACATATTTTTCTACGCACTCCTGCTCATACTGACTTTCATCAATTTCCAATTTTATTACCGCAAAATCAACCCCCAGTTGCGCCAACAGTTGATGCCGACGAGGCGATAAGGATGCAAGGTATAAGTGTGGAGACTGGGGCATCAGGCACGATGATAAGGGTGATTATTATTGATACTCCAGGCGCGATACAGCTGCTCAGCAACAATAACTCTAACCATTGGATGCGGCAATGTCAGCGCCGATAACGACCAGGTTTGATCAGCTCGCTCGTGGCATGCCTTTGCCAAGCCCTCTGGCCCACCAACAAACAACGCGATATCCCGCCCTTGTTGCTGCCATGAAGCCAGCTGTTCAGCTAACTTAGTTGTTGACCATGATGTCCCCTGCTCATCAAGCGCTACTACCCACGCCCCCTTTGGCACAGCTTCGAGCATACGCTGACCCTCCTGATTGGCGATACGATTCAGGTCAGCACCTTTGGCACGTTTTTGCGCAGGAATTTCATGCAGCTGAAAAGGACAATCTGAAGGCAATCGTTTTGCGTATTCCTGATACCCGCTGGCAATCCAATCGGGCATTTTGTGACCCACGGCGATAAGATGAATCCGCATTCAACTCAACCGCTAAAACAAGCTAAATTCTGTACACCCCATCGGCAATAGCCGCTCATCAGCTTTCATTATCAGCAACGTCTGATGGAGCAACACTCCATAATTTTTCCAGCTGATAGAAATCTCTCACCTGTGGCAACATCACGTGCACCACCACATCACCCAAATCCACCAGCGCCCATTCACCCGCCGACTCGCCTTCTACACCCAACGGTGGCATATCAGATTTTTTTGCCTCCTCAGCCACGGTGTTTGCCAGCGCTTTTAAATGACGCGCCGAGCTCGCACTGGCGACGATCATATAATCCATAACGCTGGTCATGCCGCGCACATCAAGCACACTGACATCAACGGCTTTCATATCGTCCAATGCGTCCAGGGCAAGTAATTTAAGTTGTTCGGGTTGCATATTTTTTACCTATTAATAATTTATTCAAAACCACTGTATTCTAAAATCTGTCGTACTTATCTACTGCATCTAATTATCTACTGTGCCTAATAGAGCCGCTGCTCTTTTATATAGGCTATAACATTGTCCGGTAGCAAATAATGCAGATCACCCTTTTTCGCGCTACGCTCACGTATTAATGTCGCTGAAATATCCAGCTGCGTCACTGAACACTTAACGATGCATCCCGCCGGTTGTTGCAACAACGTGCTCACATCAGCCGTCAAACAATCCTCATAGAGCTGCCCAACATCATCCTCGGGCATTGCCATCGATCCCGGTCGCACCGCAATTGCAATATGAGCCAGCTTGATCAAGTCACGCCACTGATGCCAGCTCGATATCGCCTCAAATGCGTCCATTCCCAACATTAGGCATAGAGGCTGATGAGCCGATAACTCATCACGAAGTGAACGCAGCGTATCCACCATGTAGGAAGGACCACTACGTTGCAGCTCTCTTTCATCGACTACAAAATTAGACTGCCCGTGAATAGCCAAACGTAACATTGCCAGCCTGTGCTGTGCTTCTGCATAGGGTTCTTCACGATGCGGCGGCTGCCGACTTGGCACGAAGCTTACCTGACTTAATCGCAGAAACTCTGCCATTTCCAGCGCAATACGCAGATGTCCAAAGTGAACCGGATCGAATGTGCCACCAAAAACGCCAATCATATCAGCGAGCCCTGAGTGCCAATAGCCAACCTGACCTACTGACAGGAAACAATAAACACTGAAATTTATTCCCTGATATGACCGTCACCGATAACGATATATTTCTGTGAAGTCAGCCCTTCGAGTCCGACCGGCCCGCGTGCATGCAGTTTATCGGTGCTAATACCAATCTCTGCACCCAGACCATATTCAAAGCCATCTGCAAAACGTGTCGAAGCATTCACCATCACCGAACTGGAATCAACCTCACGTAAAAACCGCTGCGCGCGATGGAAATCTTCAGTCACTATCGCTTCAGTATGATCCGACCCATAACGATGAATATGCTCCATCGCCTCATCCAGATCCGCAACCACTTTTATCGATAACACCGGCGCGAGATACTCTTCATCCCAGTCTGCATCGGTTGCTGCACTCAGCCCTGCAATAATATCCCGTGTCTGCGCACACCCGCGCAGCTCAACCTCTTCATCACGATATTTTTCAACCAACTCAGGCAGCACCTGTGCGGCGATAGCCTGTGCTACCAACAACGTTTCCATGGTATTACAGGTGCCATAGCGCTGCGTCTTGGCATTAAAAGCCACCTTCACCGCCTTCGCAACATCCGCCTTATCATCAATATAAACGTGGCAAACACCGTGCAGATGTTTGATCACCGGCACCAATGATTCACTCATAACTCGTTCGATCAAACCCTTGCCACCGCGCGGCACAATAACATCTACATGCTCTTTCATGCGCAGTAACTCGCCCACCGCTGCGCGATCAGTCGTCTCAATAACCTGCACAGCATCAGCGTTCAAACCCGCACTTTCTAACCCCTGCCGAATACAACGGGCAATCGCCTGATTCGAATGCAACGCTTCCGAACCACCACGCAAAATCGCCGCATTGCCGGATTTCAAACATAAACCAGCCGCATCAGCTGTCACATTCGGACGCGATTCATAAATAATACCGATAACACCCAGCGGCACACGCATGCGCCCCACCTGTATACCGGATGGGCGATAGGCCAATTGATCAATTTCACCAATAGGATCAGAAAGCTGGGCAACTTGCCGGAGTCCATCCGCCATTCCAGCAATACGCGATTCATCCAGCGCCAAGCGATCAAGCAATGCCGCATCAAGACCCCGCTGCCTGCCCGCCTCAAGATCCCGCGCATTATGTTCGATCAACATCGCAGCTGAATTCTCAATCGCCGCAGCAATCGCATTCAATGCATCATTTTTCAGCCCTGTTTCGGCTCGAGCCATGTGGCGCGCTGACACACAGGCGCGCTTACCGACATCGGCCATATAATGTTGAACATCTTTCATACGCTGGTAAATTTTTTCGCTGTCGCCATTAATAGCGCTAATTGTAGCAGTTCATCCCAAGTATTACCTGACATCCCGCCTTTTATAGTGCGATCTATCCGTGCGGCATGGCATAACATCGCCCACCAACGCGTTAATCTATGTCGTTGTAATGCACCCCTAATCAACGGTTTACGCCGCGCCCAGACTCGATATTTTGCCAACACCTGATCCATTCCGGTGCCCGCGGCGAGCTCTTTAGTCATTGATGCCATGCTGCGAATTTCTCTCGCCAGCGCCCAAACCACCAACGTTGGTTCAACGCCCTCGGCACGCAAACCATTCAGAATCCGCGTCACGCGTGGAGCATCCCCTTCCAGCGCACTGTCTACCAAAGTGAAAACATCAAAACGCGCGCTATCGGCCACCGAACCAAGTACCGTCTGCTCATCGATATCTACATCACCGTGCAATAGATACAATTTGTCGATTTCCTGAGCACAGGCGAGCAAATTGCCTTCGGCGCGCTCAGCCAATATCGCCACTGCCTGACGGTTAGGGCGCAAACCGCGAGCACGCATACGTTGCTCCACCCAAGCCGGAAACTGACGCCGATCCGGTGGCCAAACGGGTACTGTCACACCTACTTTATCCACGGATTTATACCACTTGGTTTTTTCTATGGCTTTATCGAGCTTGGCGGCTACGACCAGCAATACATTTTCTTCACAAAGCTCTTCGACATAGGCCATTAATGCTTTGCTGCCCGCATCACCGGGACGCGCACCAGAAAGACGAATCTCAATTAATCGCCGCTGAGCAAACAAAGACATGCCTTGGGAAGCCTGTGCCAATTCATTCCAGTCAAAACCTTTTTCCGCATGAAACACAATACGTTCTTCACAGCCTGACTTGCGTGCCTGAGCACGTACAAGATCGGCAGCTTCCTGTACCAACAGAGTGTCGTCACCACTGACTAAATAAAGCGGTGCCATCTGCTTACGAAAATGAGTCGTTAATTGTTCTGGTGGTAGTTTCATTGCAACTGAGTTGGAATTTGTATTTCAGCCGCGGGTAGAGGTAAAGAATTAGATTCCAGCGGAGCAGGTACCGACAAGCTCTGCAAACGACGAATAATACGCTGCACCGCTTCCTGCCGCATACTGCGATACAGCGCTTCTTGTTCTTCTGACTTGGCCATCACATCAAGATCATCGTAGGAATAAGAACGTGTCAGACTAAGCGTTTGTGATGCCAGACGTGGTGTACCATCAACATCACGCAGACTAAACTGCACAGCATACTGCAGTTGGTATTCCTGGATTTTACCGGCCGTACTCACGGAAAGTACCTTTCGTTTACGCACTTCATTACCCAGCGTTAATACCAGACGCGCGGTTGCCAATCCGCCTACTGTTTCAACACCACGCTGCCTCAAACGTTGACGCAACGACCGCAGCGCAGGATTAAGCTCATCGGCCTGAATATAAATAGCCGGCAAATCCAAAACCCCGCCTGCCGCTCCACGCAACTTGAACCCACAGCCAGTGACCAACAGAGACAGGCACAATAAGCACAGACCCATAAAACGAGCATTAAAAAATACGCTTAACTGACTCAGGAGGTGATAACGATTTTGAAGCGTTGCAAATATCATAAGCACCTATCAATTAGCACTCGCTACAATATTGACCAACTTGCCCGGCACTACGATAACCTTCCTCACCGTCATATCTTCGATGAACCGCTTAACATTTTCATCTTCCTGTGCAGCGGTTTCGACATCTTGTTTACTGGCATTGACGGCAATGGAAATACGACCGCGCAACTTACCATTCACCTGCACCACAATATCCAGACTGTCCTGTTCAAGTGCCTCATCATTATGACGTGGCCATTCTGAATCGAGCACGTTGTCACCGTAGCCCAGCTCAATCCACAGATTATGCGTGATATGCGGAACAATCGGCGCAAGCATCCTCAATAGAAAACCCACCCCTTCATAGATTATTGCAGTCTGCACATCACGGGGTGGCAATGGACTTTTTCCTGAAGGTGCTAGATCGGGAATTTTCTCCAGCACATTCAAAATTTTCATTGCTGCAGAAATTACCGTATTGAACTGACGTCGGTCATAATCACTGTTTGCCTGCTTTAATGAAGTATGTATTTCACGACGCGCCTTGCGATGTTCATCGGCAATTTTTGTCCAGTCAATCGGAATGCTGCGAAACATGCCGGTGCCACGTTCAAAACGATCCTGCAAGGCCTGACTAAAGACCCACAGTCGCTTCAAAAAACGATACGATCCTTCCACACCGCTGTCCGACCATTCCAACGACTGTTCAGGCGGCGCTGCGAACATGATAAACAAACGCACCGTGTCAGCCCCATACTTTCTAATTAATTGTTGAGGGTCAACGGTGTTACCTTTTGATTTGGACATTTTGGCACCGTCTTTAAGTACCATGCCTTGCGTCAACAGTTCTTTAAACGGCTCGCCACAGGGATTATCAACACTCAGCAAACCGGCATCACGCATCAATTTTTGAAAAAAACGCGCATACAATAAATGCAATATTGCATGTTCGATGCCACCGACATATTGATCCACCGGCAACCAGTAATCGGCGCGTTTATCCAGCATCGCGGTTTTATTATCCTGACTGGTGTAACGCGCGTAATACCAGGATGATTCCATAAAGGTGTCAAAGGTATCCGTTTCACGTTCAGCATCGTGACCACAACTCGGGCATTTTGTATAAATGAACGCTGACATTTCCTTCAAGGGTGAGGTGTTGCCATCCAGATTGACATCTGTAGGCAATGTGACGGGCAGCTGCTCATCCGGTACCGGCACAGACCCACATTTCGGGCAATTAACAATAGGAATAGGCGCACCCCAATAGCGCTGCCGTGAAACACCCCAATCACGCAAACGAAAATTAACTTTACGCTGCCCTTTGCCCTGCTCTGCCAGATACTCAGCAATTTCATCAAAAGCCTGCTGCGAAGTTAAGCCGGAAAATTGCCCGGAAACGCCCAACACACCCTTATCCGTATAGGCCTTCTCAAACGTATCAACTTCTGCGCTATCGGCCTGATTAGGTGGATTGGATTTTTTAGATTTATGCGCCTTTTTAGCTTTCTTAAATTTTATCGATTTATTGCAGCTGGCAGCTCCCGCTTTCGTCTTCTGTTGTGCATCGCTCTGAGTCGCAAACACCACCTGCTTAATCGGCAGATCATATTTATAGGCAAACTCATAATCACGTTGATCATGTGCCGGAACTGACATCACCGCACCTGAGCCATAACTCATTAACACAAAGTTAGCGACCCATACCGGCACAGTTTCACCTGTCACTGGGTGCAGGACATTCACTCCAGCAGCGATACCCTTTTTCTCCATGGTTTCGAGTGCTGCTTCAGCTGTTTGCATCAGTCGACACTCATCAATAAAAGCCGCCATTTTTTTATTGTCACAGGCCAGCTCAATTGCCAAAGGGTGTTCAGGAGAAATCGCAACATAGGTCACGCCCATTAGCGTATCAGGACGCGTGGTGTATACAGTCAAACCATCATCTCGGTCAACGAAAGAAAAATCAACCTCCACGCCTTCAGAGCGACCGATCCAGTTGCGCTGCATGGTGCGCACCTGTTCGGGCCAACCTTCAAGCTGATCAAGCTCCGTTAGCAACTCATCCGCATAGTCGGTAATTCTAAGAAACCACTGTGAAATTTCCTTGCGCTCAACAACACTGTCACAGCGCCAGCAACGATTATCAATAACCTGTTCGTTGGCTAATACCGTTTTATCGTTTGGACACCAATTTACCGGCGCGGTTTTTTTATAGGCCAAGCCCTTCTCAAAAAGGCGCGTAAATAACCATTGCTCCCAGCGATAATAATCTGCGTCACATGTTTTTAGCTCACGATTCCAGTCATAGGCAAAACCCAAGGATTTGAGCTGTGCACGCATGTAGTCAACATTTTCTTCGGTCCATTGCGCAGGTGGCACATTATTTTTAATTGCCGCATTTTCAGCGGGCAGACCAAATGCATCCCAGCCCATTGGCTGCAGCACATTTTTTCCTTGCATGCGCTGATAACGAGCCAACACATCACCAATGGTGTAATTACGGACATGTCCCATATGTAAACGACCACTAGGGTAAGGAAACATCGACAGGCAATAATATTTCTCCTTATCAGGATCTTCGCTCACTTCAAAACTTGCTTGCTGCTGCCAGAATTTCTGAGCGCTCTTTTCGAGCTGCTCCGGCTGATACTGCTTGTCCATCGTCACCAACTGTTTCGTATTCAATAAAAAGTGGTAGGATACAATAGGGTAGACAGTATGAACAGCCATAGCCATGGCCAGTAACAATCCTACTCGGAAGGCGATCTATAATGAGTAACAAAAATGACGACAACAGCCACTTAATCCAGGCCTATAACCGCATGATGAGCCATCTCAGGACGGCATTTGAACAGGCAGAAAAAGGCACGCCCCCAACGCTGGAGATACTGCTCGGGAAAGCAAAAAGCAAGCTTATTGAGCTGGAGGAAGCTACACTGGAGGAAGCAGAAAAAGTCGGTAACTACCTGAAGCGCGACATGGAAGACGTTGCTAATTATCTGGCCGGCCCTGAAGCCAAAGAACTGTCTGACTGGATCAAGTTTGACATCCAGCAAATTGAAAAGCGCGCCTTAGAACTGTTTGGTTCGGTCGCAGATAAAACCAAACTGGCACTCTTTGAGTTGGAACAGCAGGCAGCCCATGCACACGATTACCACACCGGCGAAATTACCGGCATTGGCACGCTGCATTGCTCATCCTGTGGACAGGCCATGCATTTCACAACAACTGGGCATATTCCACCCTGCCCGAAATGCCATCACACTGTTTTCACACGGGACACAGACGAAGGCTGATTCAAGCGCCCGGATCTCGCCACTTAGCAGGAGCCCACAGGCCCAGCAGCAATAAAATCAACATCAACATCACCGCCGGCAAATTCCCAACCATTGCCGATGCCAAATTACCGACCATTACATAAGGTGTAGCACCCTGCCTCGGCTGCACTTCGGCTGTCAAAACATCCGTAACCAACTGTGGCAGCGCTGCATAGACACGCCCACTTTCATCAATAAAAGCTGAAATACCTGTATTGGTTGAGCGTATCAACGTCCTGCCACTTTCCAGCGCACGCATTTGCGCCATCTGCAAATGCTGAGCAGCAGCAACCGAGCCCGCAAACCAGGCATCATTGCTGACATTCACCAACAACGAAGCTTTTGGTAAAACATTGATCATTTCCTCACCAAAAGCGTCTTCATAACAAATCGAAACACCCACATACTGACCTGCCAATAACAACGGCGGCTGATCATCTGCCCCTGCTGTAAAATCGGACATCGGTACATCAAGAAAATCAATCAGGCCCGACAGCGTATCTTTCAACGGCAGGTATTCGGTAAATGGAACCAAATGACGCTTAGAGTAACGCGAAACAGACGAACCTACACCCATCATGCTATTAAAATAGGCCGCGCCTGGCTGCTCCTGATAAACCAAACCTAATAAAATATCTGTATCGTTCAAACGCGATCTGGCCGTCATCTCATCCATGAAAGACTGCGCTTCATGACTGAACATCGGCACTGCTGTCTCAGGCCAGACAATTAAATCACTGTCCCAGTGATCCGCGGTCAGCTTAGTATAGGTGTCCAAGGTCAAAGCCAACATACCTGGATGCCATTTCAGGTCCTGCGGGATATTGCCTTGAATCAAACTGATTTGCAGTGGAACACCCTCTGGCCGTGTCCATTCGATTTTTCCCAATAAACTAGATAGCCCCCATAAAACAAGCAGACTCACCAGAAATATGCCACGTACAGGCTGCGACGGTCTTAAAAAAGTTGCCAACAACAGGCCACTGCTAAACGCCAAGGCCAAAGCAACACCGTAAACTCCCAGCACCGGAGCTAAACCAGATAGCGGTGATTCAAGCTGGCTATAGCCAGTATTCAGCCAGGGAAAACCTGTTAAAAACCAACCCCGCACCCACTCAAGCAACGACCAAACAGCAGGGTAAATTAGTAATATTGAAGCACTGCCTGTTCGACGCCGAGTCCAAAGCGACAAACGCACCGCAATGTAAGCTGCGACAGCCGGAAACAACGCTAAAATAGAAACAAATAAAACCGTCAGGAGGACAGACAATAACCAGGGCACATGACCAAAATCATGCATGCTTATGTAGACCCAGTTTACACCGGCGCCAAACATACTTAAGCCAAACAGCCCTGAAAAATAAAATGCTCTGCCAGCCGTTGCCTGGGACCACAACCAGAACAACAACGCCAGCGACACCATCGCCAACGGATATAAATCAAACGGAGAAAAAGCCAAAGGCATCAACAAACCTGCAACGATTGCCAGTACACTGCCGTGCAATTTAGACATACATTAACCTTGGGAAGTTGATATTTCGATAACGAGGTGCTTTGTTAGCGATATCTTCAGCCGACTTGAACTGAAGAAACATCCGCGACAGAGGATTTGCTCAATACTAACTGCAATAAATGAAGGCGGCGACTATCAGCATGCAACACTTTAAAGCGCATCGTCATGCCAGCGGGCAAGCCCGGCAAAGCTGCTAACTCCTGCACCTCCCCACGCTTAGGAAGATGCCCAAACTGGCGTGTCACGAGGCCGCCGATAGTGTCGTATTCGTCATCACCGAAAGAAGTAGCAAAGTGCTCATTAAATTCTTCAATCGGGGTGAGCGCCTTAATGGTGTAATTCGTGTTGCTGTGTTCCAAAATATAAACACTTTCATCAACATCATGCTCATCAGCAATCTCACCCACAATTTGCTCCAGAACATCTTCGATCGTTACCAAACCATCGACACCGCCATATTCGTTTACAACAATGGCCATGTGATTTCGGCTAGCACGAAACTCCTTAAGCAACACATTTAAACGCTTACTTTCTGGAATAAAAACCACTGGGCGTAGAATATCTCGCACACTAAAATTTGCAGTGCGGGCGCCTATAAAATATGACAGCAGGTCTTTCGCTAACAAAATACCAATCACTTCATCTTGATTGTCACCGACAACAGGAAATCGTGAATGCGCTGACTCTGTAATAATAGGCAATATTTCCTCAAGCTTCGCATCGCGTTCGACCACCACCATCTGTGCACGAGGGATCATAATGTCGCGCACTTGCATTTCTGACACTTCAAGCACACCTTCAATCATGCCTAGCGCATCGACATCAAGTAAATGACGCTGATGAGAATCACGTAACGATTGAACTAACTGCTGCCTGTCTAATGGTTTACTACAGAAAACATTGCGCATTTTCTCAATCCATCGAGACAAGCCGGAACCGGACGCTTCTCCGTTTTTATTCATTTCCATTGGTACTCATATAATATTCTTTTTTCCTCTTTTCTTATCGACACAAGACCTAGAAAAATTTTAGGTCAAACTTAATTTCAGAGCGCTTTTAAATCGTCATCATAAGGATCAGGATAACCTAACTGATACATTATTTTCTTTTCCAGACCTTCCATTTGTAGCGCAGCGTCATCATCCTCGTGATCATAACCAAGTAAGTGCAACACTCCATGAACAACCAAATGTGCCAGATGCGCATCGACCTGCTTATTCTGTTTAACTGACTCACTTAACACTAAAGGCACACACACCACCAGATCTCCCAACAGGGGCGGCGTCAATAATCGCGGTGTTTCAAATGGAAATGACAGCACGTTCGTCGCACCGTCACGATGACGATAGGTACTATTCAGTTGCGCGCTTTCATCATTACCAACCATCCTGATCGTCAACTGACCGCCATCGTTGCATGCAGTATTTTCATCTCCTAACAATCGACACCACTGCACATCTGACATCCCCAACACTGACTCAACCCACTGTTTTATACATGAAGGTTCAGGCATGTCATCCCATTCAATCGCGCATTGAATATCAACATCAATATTCATTAAAACTTAGATAGCACCTGAATTTAACACTTTCCTCTCTGAGCAAGCTACTGAGATTTATCATAAGCCTCAACAATACTTTGCACCAGCGGGTGACGCATAACATCTTTTGTATTAAAAAATGTAAAACTGATACCTTCGACATTTTTAAGTACATCAATAACATGTTTTAAACCGGATTTTTTTTCTTTGGGTAAATCCACCTGCGTGATATCACCTGTAATCACCGCTACAGAACCAAAACCAATGCGCGTTAAAAACATCTTCATTTGCTCAATGGTGGCATTTTGCGCTTCATCAAGAATAATAAAAGAATCATTCAAGGTACGACCACGCATATAAGCCAGCGGTGTCACTTCGATAACGCCGGTTTCGATCAATTTTGTTACTCGCTCAAAACCCAACATTTCATAGAGCGCATCGTACAAAGGACGCAAATAAGGGTCGATCTTCTGACTTAGATCACCCGGCAAAAAACCAAGCCGCTCACCTGCTTCCACCGCAGGTCTGACCAACTGAATACGACGCACCTGTTCACGCTCAAGCGCATCTACAGCACAAGCCACAGCTAAATACGTTTTTCCTGTTCCTGCAGGACCTACGCCAAAATTAACACCACACTCTAGTATATTGTGTATATAACTGCGCTGCATGGTAGTGCGCGGACGTATTCCTGCTGCAGCTTCCAATTTTCGCCCGCCCTGTCTCAGCACCACCTCGTTTTCATCATCACTCAATTGCGGCTCAACCTTTTCTTCGTGAACTAATAAACGAACATGCTCAGGGGTAATTTCAATGTTTTTAGCATCCTCATAAAGACGCTGTAAAATTTTCACTACAACTTTTACAGCATTTGTATCACCTATAATACGAAAAGCGCTGCTACGATTATTTATCTCAACTGTAAAATTATCTTCCAACTGCTTAATATGTTCATCAAGATGGCCACAAAGATTCACCAGCCGCTGATTATCTTCCGGCTCTAATACAAAGTCGTATTGTTGCATTTGATTATTCAATTTAATATCCGCAGGATTGACGCGGAAAATGGCAGATAATCAATTTCCATTAACAATATGACTAGCAACTAAATCAGCAATAATCATCTCACCGCGCAGAGAATTTGGCAGCGCTTCGCTAATACGTACATCAACAAACTGTCCAATCAAATCAGCATCCCCGTTAAAATTAACCACCCTGTTATTGGGTGTGCGGCCAGCAACCTGCTGCTGATTTTTTCGTGAAGTACGTTCGACCAAAACTCGCTGAACACTGCCGACCATTGCAGCACTGATGTCTGCAGATAGCTCGTTAATACGCTTTTGCAGCCTGTTTAATCGCTGCTGCTTAACCTCATGAGACACATCATCAACATAAAATGCAGCCGGCGTACCAGGGCGAGGACTATAAACAAAACTATAGGAGTGATCAAAAGCAACCTCATCAATCAACGCCATTGTTGCCTCAAAATCCTCGTCGGTCTCACCGGGGAAACCAACAATAAAATCTGATGAAATACTGATGTTCGGCCTAAGCTTTCGCAGCCGCCTGATTTTTGATTTATATTCTAAAATAGTATGCCCGCGTTTCATTAAACCGAGTACGCGGTCTGAGCCCGACTGAACCGGCAAATGAAGATGATCGACTAACTCAGGGACATCCGCATAAACCTGAATCAGCTCATCACTAAACTCGACCGGATGAGAAGTGGTATAACGAACACGTTCGATACCTTCAATGGCAGCAACATATTCGATCAACAGCGCCAGATCAGCATTCTCACCGCCATCCATTGGACCACGATAAGCATTCACATTCTGCCCTAACAGCGTCACCTCCCTTACACCCTGCGCTGCTATACCTGCCACCTCAGCAACCACATCATCAAGCGGGCGATTAACTTCTTCGCCTCGCGTATAAGGCACAACACAGAAAGTACAATATTTACTACAACCTTCCATAATTGAAACAAAAGCAGTTGCGCCATCAACACTGGGCGGTGGCAAACTATCAAATTTTTCAATTTCGGGAAAACTGACATCGACTTGTGGCTGCTGATGCTGATCGATATCTGCCAACATTTGCGGCAAGCGATGCAGTGTTTGCGGGCCAAAAATTATATCCACATAGGGTGCTCGGCCTCGGATGCTGTCACCTTCCTGGCTGGCTACACAACCACCCACACCAATCACCATGTCTGGACGCTGGGCTTTCAACTTCCGCCATCGACCGAGTTGAGAAAAAACCTTTTCCTGAGCTTTCTCACGTATGGAACAGGTGTTCAGCAATAATACATCTGCACTCTCAGGTTCAGCGCACAATTCCAGCCCATGCGAGACTTTCAAAGCATCTGCCATCCGATCAGAATCATAATCGTTCATCTGACAACCAAAGGTTTTAATATAGAGTTTACGTCCCATTCTCACAGCCAACTATTACAGAACCGAGTAAAATACTACTTTTCTGTTTAAATTTCTATATAAACACTAACTAAAGTCGGATTTTCAAGCTCTATAGCCCAACAACAAAAAGGCCTGCAAAAATCCACAGGCCTTTGTTTTTAATGATTTAATTATAAATATTTAAAATGTCTTTCCAGATAATTGTTTATACCAATAAACAGACTTCCCTTTATCACGATTCAGACCAAACCAACCTTCCTGATATCCAATTGCCAAATATTCTTGAGCCCAGGTGTAATTGTTTTTAGCAGCCTCGTGATACCACTTTAGCGCCACCGTTTCACTCTGTTCTACACCTAAACCACCGTGGTACATCATGGCTAAATTAAACTGCGCTTGGCCATCACCTTTAGCAGCACGATTTTCCCAAAATTTCAGTGCACCGGAAACATCACCTTGTCGAGCCGCATCAAAACCATTTTCAACCATGCTTGCCTGAGCCTGGAAAGATCCGGAAAAAAGCAGTAAAGAAAGCGGTAAAACCTTGATTAAATTTAATATTCTCATAAGACTATATCCTCCTGTTAACTGGAATGCGAAGCAATCAAAAACAAAAAAATTACTTAAGCCGCATTAACGGAAAATATACGTCAGCAAAGATATTGGAATCGTGATGCGAATCACATTTCAGGAAATTTTTAAAAACGGATTTTTCGAGCCCTTTCATCAGGCTCAGAGTTTTCGGACGAAAAGCTTAAATTGATTTTGGCATATTGCGTAACAAAATTTTCATATCCCGCCCTACGACTACCCTTATTTCAGCTACATTATTCAATGAGCTATCGAGCATAATCGTCTGACTTCCCGGCAGCTTAAAACCCACCTGAGTAGCACGATGAATAAACCCTTCACTATAGAAGATGCGTGTTTGCTTTCTGATAGCCAAGCGCGCCTTTTCTACGCGGACAATTTCAGCCCTTTTACCCACGCCGCCCTTAAAAAATATCTGAGTAGGCCGCCTGATTTGGCGTTTGACATCGCTGACTGAGAATATCGCAAAACCATCTGCAGACAACACCTTCGCCACCCATTCACCCAAACCCTTAATCCCGGATGCATTCAAAACTTCAACCCGCGCCGACAAGTTAAATGAGGAAGAAGCCATTTTCTCCATATCATCACGAATAGCGCCAAGCTGCTTGAGCAGCTCAGCCTGCGCTCCAGTTATGCTTTCCAGGTCATTGCGAAGATCCTGTTGCGACTTGTGAATAGCCGTAATCTCAGTGCGCAAGCCCTGCTGTCCAGCGTTAATATCACCGATCTCACTTCTCAGCCCCTGCTGGGCTTCAGTCACCTGATCAACTGTCGAATTCAAATCATGAATATGTTTTCCTACAGCAATTCCTGCCTCTATCGCTTTCATTGCAGAGGCTCGCCCCGCAGCTTCAACTTGACTCAATAACGCAGCAGAATTTAGCTGTTGATTAGAGCCCTCAGCAGAAGCCTCACCACCAGTGACACGCTCAACACCGAATGCCGACAGCGAGAATAAAGACATCATAAAGATAAGCGGGTAACGATAGCGCATCATGAGAATATCCATTCCTAAATATAGACCACAACAGCGGGTTGAAGCTTATTCTCGCAACAACCCTCCTACTTGATAACATCGAGTCAATAACAGGAAAACTTTAATGGAAATACTCGGTAAACCAGAATTAGAGAAAATTTAAACAGCAACCACGGCAAGCTGTCTTCTCGTGCCATGCTCGCCTCGCCGACAAATATGCATAAAAATCAACATAATCAATAAACTAAACAACCAAATAAGGCTCAGCGCACCCCCGCCGCCACCGCCCTGAGCTTCTACAGGAACAGAAGCGGGAAGCCCCCCGGAAACAGCTTTACTCGCATTAATCCGTCCACCACTTTTAACCATGCCTACAAGCCCATTCGGCCCAATCACTTCATCAACACTATTAAGAAGGTGATCAATTAATGAAGGTGGAGATAAACCCAAATCCCTCGATAAAACCAATCCCGCCACACCTGTCACATAGGCCGCTGCCAACGAGGTGCCACTACTGTATACTAAGTCAGGTGAAACATAATTGCCCGAGTAGCAATCGATTGAAATGGGATCAACTTCCATAACTTCCATACTAGAAACCGCCTGCCCACCCATCAATGCCACCACTTTAACTCTTAGATCAGCAGCATCATCAAATTTACTCAAATCAAAAAACCCCACATTGTCTTGAAACAGCAATATACCTTCGGACTGCCATCCAGCCTGATTCTCCAACACCGATACAGACAACGCATCAAAATTTGGCGCTGACTTTTCAACAACCAATTGACATGCCTTTCTACCACTAAGATCAATGCTTGGTGTTTCCGATGAAAGATCAAACGCATTTGTCGTCCAAACACGCTCAAAAGCCAATTCAGTACTAATAATGTTTTCGCCCGGCGCAGCAAGATCCACCGTGCTCGCACCAAAATTCGAAAAACTTGAAAGGCGATCAAGGTGATCTGTTGCCGCCACGGCGATGATATTCGACAGCGGATAACTAGATGGCATGCAAGAGGTTAATGCGGAAATACTGTCATTATCAGCCATCTCATTACAGGCTGCAGCAACAAGCAGCACACCGGCATCATTGGCTCGACTAATCGCATCATACTCCGCTTGATCAAAACCCTGGCTACCATAGCTGGCATTAATAATATGAGCACCCTGAGCAATGGCGTAGTCAATGGCCTGAATTATATTTGCAGTCGTCGCAGCACCATTCACATCAAAAATCTGTAGCGGCATTATCGTCACCTCCCACATAACACCCGCCACATCCCCACCATTATTACCCTGTGCAGCGATTATTCCGGCCATTTGGGTTCCATGCCCATTTAAATCCAAAACACGGTTATCCTCATTGACCATATCCCAGCCAGCAAAGTCATCGATATAGCCATTAACATCATCATCGACCCCTGGCATACCCGCGACTTCAATATCATTACGCCACAACACAGACGAAAATTCAGGATGCCCTGGGTCAATACCAGAATCCAAAATAGCAATAACAACATCACGATTACCTGTCGTCACTTCCCACGCCTGCTCTGCGCTGATGTCGGCCCCAGCCACACCTGGCTCACCTAAAAGGTGAGGCACACGTTGCTCGGTATTTTTCAAGCCCCACTGATATTTATAATTTGTATCATTCGGAACCACCTGTAAGCGTTTTATATAGTTAGGTTGCGCATATTCAACCCCGGGGTCATTTTTGAGCTGTTCAAGCACCTCATCAACAGACTGACTCACCTCTAATTTTGAAATATTCCTGCTCACTTGACGAACAGAAAGAACACCACTGCGAACCCGGCTTCTATCTACTGCCGTTGCTGAAGCCCTAAATTTAACCAGCACTTCACCTTCCACATAATCCCTTTGCTGAGTCACTGCTCCAGCATCTAATTGAGCCAAAACATCAACACAATAAACCGCCGTTAAAATGGCAAAAAAACAAGTTAGACTACGAGAAAATTTGATATGCATAGACCACCGAGGAGATTGAACACACACGGGAAGAACCCCGCGCAAGAAGAACGTTAAGTATAACAGATTTTTACTGTTTTTTCAGCTCGAAGAGCACGTTTAAAGCCCTTCAGATTTAGCTTTATCCCAAAATTTCTCCATTACCGACAAATCTGTTTGGGTTATATCCAGAGACTCCACACGACACAGCGCCTCAACACGGTGAAAGCGCTTTTCAAAGCGTTGATTTGCCCGCCGCAAAGCTGATTCCGGATCGATATTAAGATGACGAGAAAGGTTTATCACTGACTGCAACACATCACCCAGCTCATGCTCAATTCTGGCCTGATCGACATTCGTTTGAGCAGACTGTGATTTAATTTTCTCACTGGGCATATTCAATAAAGGCGCAATCTCATCTCGCAACTCGCCCAACTCCTCTTCAACCTTATCCAACACTTGAGCGACTTCTGTCCAATCAAAACCCACCCTGGCCGCACGCCGCTGCAACTTCACAGCTCGAGTCAGCGCAGGCAAGGCCAATGCAACGCCATCCAAAACACTTTCAGGATTACTGGATGTTTTTTTCCCGTTGCGCTCCTTCGCTTTATGCTGCTCCCATTTACGCGCTTGCTGCTCAGTATTCCCAACTAATTCATCAGCAAAAACATGAGGGTGCCGCCGTAATAACTTAGCAACAATGCCGTTTACTACTGCCTGAAAATCAAAATCACCGGCCTCTTCAGCTATCTGGGCATAAAAAACCACTTGAAACAACAAGTCGCCAAGCTCATCACAAATGTCCTCTTTGTTATTTCGCTCAACAGCGTCCATCACCTCATAGGCTTCCTCAAGGGTGTGCGCTAACAGCGAAGCGTAATCCTGTTCACAATCCCACGGACAACCTTTTTCCGGGTCACGCAGCGTTTTCATAACCGCAAGCAATTCTTTTATATCCGCCATCACACACTCATTTTAATCTACGAATATCCTGTAATTTATTGTTGTCATCGAACCTAACGCTAAACTCACCATAAATCCCATCGCTGACTAAAAAACGTCTCAGCACAGATGCCGGCAATTGTAGCGTTCTGCCATCTTCAACATGCACAACAACATAACGGGCAACACCTTTATAGTAAGCCAAAAAATCCTGCGTAGAGATCGACAAACAAAAACGCACTTCATTCATAAGCGGACAAAAATACCATCGCAATCATCAATTAAAACCACACCACACCCTACTCAACACTCGCCTCGCATATTAAGCACAAAACACGCCATTCACCATTGACACATCTCCGTCAAACCCAAGTAATTGCGTGTATTTTTCTACAAGCACATTGAAGCCTAAATATATTAAACAACAATATACTGCAATAACAGCTCAAAATGACTTTAAAGAATATTAACCACTATTTAAAATACTGCAGTAATTCAACAATAAAAAAATAGACTTTATGCTTATTGTTGTTTAAGGTAAACAACTGTTTTTATGAAGACACTATAAATAAAGGCATTTTCATATAATCACAAGATGTTTTAGCAACTAACAAAGGGGATAAGCATGGCCGCAAAGAAAAAAGCAACGACTAAAAAGAAAGCCAGCAAGAAAACAACCGCAAAAAAAGCTGTCGCTCCAAAAAAAATCAAAGCAATTCGTGACCCATACACACGCACAGCTCTATTGTCACATCTTTCTGAAAGCACTGAGCTAACAAAAAAACAAGTAGCAAGCGTTCTCGATGAATTGAAAAATGTTATGGAAGGCCACATAAAGAAAAACTCTGGACGTGTCTTCACATTACCTGGCCTGCTCAAAATAAAGGTCAATAAAAAACCAGCCACACGCGCTCGCAAGGGCACCAACCCATTTACAGGTGAAGAAATGATGTTTAAAGCAAAACCTGCTCGTAACGTCGTAAAAATACAGCCTCTAAAAGCACTAAAAGACATGGCACTCTAAAATTTTGCTGGCGCCCGAAAACTCGGGTGCCAGCACCATTACTGCCTGCAACGTTAAAAACTCATCACATTTAGCAACTTACCTAAAACCTCAATCTGCTTTCCTTAGCTTTTATTTCCACATAAATTGCCGATAAACAGAAATGGAAGGCCTCATCGATAACACAATATTTCATAGTTTTATTGTCACACTGCACTGAATTATATTTATCAAATACAGAAACTTAGCATCCCATACAAACTTTAAACAGCCATAAAACCAAGCATTCAGCACTAAAATACTATGAAACCTTTACATATAAAACTACGGCACCATCCAAACAAATATATATAGAGAGTTGGCACAGATGTTTCATACAAATCATCATGAATAAAATTCTTGCCCCATTGTTTTTTGTACTTTTATTGCTACCCCATGCCTCAGCATGGACAGCCGAGCCCCCCCAACTTGAACAACAACGAAAAACATTTTTACTCGCAGAACAAGCCATAAAACTAGGTCGCATATCACTCTATAAAAAATATCTACCTGAGCTAGCCACCTATCCATTATTGCCTTATCTTGAATATGAATACTTGCAACGGCGACTGAGCCGCTTTCCAAACAAACAAGTTTCTACATTTTTAAACACACATGACAATTCACCCCTTGCCTCACGCCTTCGCCACAAATGGTTAAATCGCTTAATTCAAAATAAGCGCTGGAACAACTATATTGATTTTTACCAAAAAAATAACAGCATCCACCAACAATGTAATTACCGTTGGGCACATTTAAAAACCAATCAAACATCACTTGCCTTCGATGACATTGAAACAATATGGGTCGTTGCTTATTCTCAACCACGCACCTGCGACAAGCTTTTCGCCGCATGGGAAAAATCAGGGGGGATGACAGCAGACATCGTCTGGAAACGCATCGAACTGGCCATGAACGCACGAAAGATCCGCCTGGCTCGCTACTTAGTGCGTTTTTTACCTAAAGAAGAGCAACGCTGGGCACAGCTTTGGCTGCGCGTTCGTCGCACCCCTACACTGATCAAAACCCACCCACAGTTTTCCAACGACCATGCAATGCGTAATACCATTCTTGTATATGGGCTCAAACGTATAGCTAGATTAGATTCAGAAAAAGCAGCCAATCTGTGGCACACACAAATCTCCACGCGCTACTCATTCTCTAAAGAGGAACGTTATTCCGTTGAACGCAAACTAGCGGTGAGCTACGCATTGCAAAAAAAACCTCAAGCACTTGAAAAACTAACCACACTCATCAGCCAGGATATAGAGCACGACAACAAACAAAATCTTATCGACTGGCGCATCCGTTCCGCACTTGCACAACAACAATGGGACGCAGCATTAACATGGATCAATTCTCTAAACGAAAAGACAGCACGCTCACAACGCTGGCAATACTGGCGAGCACGCTCATTGGCCGCGCTTCAACAAACAGACGTAGCTAATCAAATTTATTTATCACTTGCAAAACAACGCAGCTACTACGGGTTCCTTGCTGCTGACCAACTAGGTCTACCGCATCAATTTGAAAATCAGCCGGTACTCATCAACGACGAACAGCACCTGCAACTAAGCACCATGCCCAGTCTGCTCAGAGCACGTGAATTATTCCTGCTAAATCGAATTGTAAAAGCGCGACGTGAATGGAACCACACAATAAAAGACTTAACTGATTTTCAATTACAGCAAGCAGCCCGGCTCGCACATAACTGGGGCTGGCACGACAGAGCCATTATGACAATGGCACGTAGCAGCAATCGGGACGATTTAGAGCTTCGTTTCCCACTGGTTTATCAGGATAAAATTATGTCCGAGGCACGCAGCCACAATATCGAGCCCGCATTTGCCTTTGCATTAATTCGACAGGAAAGCGCATTCACTACTGATGCCCGTTCTCATGCAGGCGCACTAGGTCTAATGCAATTAATGCCACGCACAGCACGACAATTAGCAAAAAATCTTGGCCTGAAGAAACCCAGCAAACAAACATTGATCAACACAGACACGAATCTAAAATTAGGCATGCATCATTTAAAGTCCGTCTTAAAACGCTATAACAACAATACAGCACTGGCTGCCGCCGCATATAATGCGGGTGAGCATCGCGTTAAACAATGGATTCCGAAACAAGGCATTATAGATTCCGATCTATGGGCAGAAACACTACCCTTTCGAGAAACAAGAAACTATGTTCAAAACATACTCATGTTTGCTGCCATTTATGATCACCTACTTGGCAACAAAGAAAAACCTTTAAGCGCTCGCATGCCACCTGTCGGCACACCTGATGCAGTACTCGTTGATATCAGCACAAATATAAACAACAAAAACCCATCCTAAAATTTACAAAATTTTTAGCGAAAAATTACCTTCTATCAAATGCCAAATAAACAATCAAAGAACATGCTGCCTATTGATCTTATCTGATACGAGTACCCTTCCTGTTTTAATCGTATTAAACATATGCTCAAAAACAACACCCATATTTTCATCGCCATCATCTAAAAAATATGAATGACCTTTTGGCATATCATATTTGTTATTGAAATTATCGCAATCGATTGAAAACACATTAGATTGAACCTTAGCAATATCTTCTGGCCCGGTATGACCTAATCTTCTCGATGCCACTTTATTTTTAAGGTTCGAAATTTTACTCGCACGCAGTGCTAAATCATCTGACGCATAATAAACACTGACATTTCGCGATGACTGGCTAATTAAGCGGCCGCTTTCACCGTTTTCCAGCGATTCATTTACAATATCAGCCGCCATTAAAATAGTATTTCGAAACAACAACGGTACGCCGTTTGCCAAATCGTATTTATCCCATTTAGACAACGTCTCCCTAAATACACGATTTCCCATGGAATGCGCGAGGACATTAATACGTTTTAAACATGGGGCATCTTCAGTCGCTCTATCACGCCACGCCATGAATTTTTGCAGGACACGCGAAAAATTAAAAGCACTTTTATCCGCTGATTTCTGATCATCCCAATAATCTCTAACAATACCGAAGCCATTATCACAAGGCCATATAATAGGAATCACTTCAACAAGACCGGCTTCTTTTTGATTAAAATAACGTTGCAACATTTCGACCCTGGGAAAGATATCTGGCTCTGGAAGATTTGAAAAACCATGAATAAAAAATAAAACTTGCTTAGCCTCAGAGTCACGCAATCTTGACATCAAACCTTCAGAGCCTATTTCAATATAATCCTCTTCACCACGACGCTTACAATAATACACCGAGTTAGATGGGGCATTTTTACTAAAATCGAATTTGAATACGCGACCGATTTTAGTTCTTATTGAACCACGAGGTTCACGGTTAGTGATAAACAACATTTTAAATGTCCTTATTATATTTTTATATCAACGGCTCTAAAGATGTGAACAGCCATGCTGAATATAAACTATTTGGCAGCCTTCAAGTCTAGCTCTGCTAGACACAAATGCTTGCATTAGCGTTCCATTTTAAACACCGCTAATTTTTAAGTTTTTCAATTTCAACTTTAAGCTGACCAAGTAAATCAGCATTCTTCAACTCATTTTTTTCCACATCAAAATTCTCATAAAAACTTGGCAGAGAAAAATTGCCTTTCACAACCCCGTCAAAGTGTGGTGCTGCGTTTATCGCTAGCGTTAACACACCAACACCTCCACGCCCTCCAGGGGACGTTGCAAGCAAAACCATCGGTTTATTTTGGAATACCTTTGGCATAATTCGCGAGCACCAATCAAACAAATTTTTATACGCAGCGGAGTACGAACCATTATGCTCAGCAAAAGAAATTACAATCGCATCACAAGCGCCCAATTTAGAAAGAAATGCTTTAGCTAATCCAGGCTGACCTAACTCAGCCTCTTTATCTTGACTAAAAAGCGGCAATTCATAATCATTTAAATCCAGAACGTCCACAGAAGAGCCCTCCAACAACCCAGCAGCATAGGCCGCCAGCTTCTTATTGATAGACTTGCTGCTGCTGCTCGCTGCAAAGGCTACTATTTTCATCATCCACCCCTTTATACTAAATTCTAATTATCTTATGTAATCTTGGCCATTATGTTCGTTAACTCACCATCTAGCCAGCCTGCTCTTCCTTTAAAAACCATCTACGTGGTGATGACTAATGCGACTGCCCTAAAAAAAGAAAATAAACAATGGCGTTTAACGCCACAACTTCTCTAATCAGCCTTCGAACAGATAGACAAAAATGATACCAACATAATTCTCATGCAACTAAGGCATTAGAAGATTAAAAGTACCGATAGCAACAGAAGTACCATTCACCATAACTTCAATTCGATGCTCACCAGGGTAATATACGCGTGTCGTAATTTTTTTAATGGCGTGTTTTTTGGATACGTTTAGCGCCTTTTTGGCTTTCAGCGATTTGTCACTCCACTTAAACACCTTGGGCGAAGTTTTCCCATTCGCCTTGCGGTGGTGAATAATATAATCAATCATCAGCGGTTGATCATTTTTAGCACCAGACTCCAGCGAGAGACTAAATTCCACCACACCACCAAACAAAACATCAAGCGTATTAATAATAAAAACCACATTGCGGATATTGGGCGACTCATACCCAAACACAGCCAATACACGTTTATGGCCACTTTTTATTAACGTACGGCATGCATGCCGCAAAAGCTTCTTTCGTTCTTTGCTCGCATTTTCCATCCAATCTTCTACAATATTTATAACAAGATCAGGATGATCCTTGGCAATGTCATTCAAATTATTAGCCACCGAGCGTCGCACATATTCTTCAGGATCATCGCGCAACAGTTCAAGCAACTCTATGACAGGGGATGGATCTTGAATAAATAATGGTAACCGCATCGCCCATGGAAGACGTGTACGAGTTCCTTCTGAAACTAAACGCCTCACATGATGATTGTTATCTTTTGTCCATGTCTTTAAAACAGATAATGTCTTTTTTGGCGATTCTAAAAGAAAAAAACGAATCCCGAATTCCGATGTAAAACGCTTGGTAAGCTCTTTGAACAAGCTCATAGAAAGGTCAAAGTGATCACGTCCATTTAAACCAACATAATGGGCTATAGGCATAACAGCCCATCCAGCGATACCAGCATCATCTACCGTCACCGCAAAAATATCACCTTCTAATGCAGGGCTTAGACTATCGAGAATGATTTGACCTGCAATAGAAAAATCACTCGGCAAGCTCTCTTCCATAGCGGCCATTATTTGATCCGAGCGCTCTTTTAATTCCAAAGCGTCTAAATCTTTTACAGCTGCATTAGAAAAAGTTTTAACATCAAACTCAGGCCATTGAGCCTGAAAATGCACGGCCATTCCATTTATCAACGTTTTATTAAATGAATTTTTAAACGGTTCAGCCATACCCTATCAACAGCATCAAAAATTTAGATTATGACAACTCCCTAACAACCATCACATTGCCATCCACTGCACAAATTTTTACGCGCTGACCTGTTTCGAGAATTTCTTGTGTTGAAGACACTTCAAGTCTAGCTTGCCAATCAATACCAGAATGGCGAATACTGCCACCGTTGCGGGTTATTGCATCCCCCACCGGAACTATCTGGCCAATCATATCGCTACTGCTATCATTCACTTGGGTAGGTCCCTGGAATTTTTTAAGCGGTTTCCATAAAATCAATGCGCAAATTAATGAAAGCAAGCCAACAGAGAACACTTCATATTCCCAGCTCGATATCAAACCTGCGCTAACAAATATCCCCGTTAGCGCAGTGGCGATAGCAAAAAACAGCAACGGCCCACTTAAGCCCAGCACCGTCAACTCTAGCACCAGGCTAAGACCAGCAATAACATAAAGCAGCATATCGTGGTTTTCCAAAAAATATTCCACTACTAACTCCATTGTCTACCCTTCATTAAATCGCACCCTACTATTCATTCAGTTTCAATGAATTAGAAACTGCAATGGCCTGCGCAACCGTATTAGAAATATTATTACCCGTTTTACCATCAGTCAAGATTACCGAACCTTCTGCGGCAATCGCTTTGTGAGCATCAATGGCCTGCTGCGCAAGCGTTAACAGAACGGCTTGCTTCCCTTCAGAGGTAATCGCTTCATGCCCCACCACCTTAAGCGCACTGGCATCCGCATCAGCTACCAACCTAATTGCCTCTGCCTTACCTGCTGCTTCAAGTATTTGCTTCTCTTTAACCGCTTCCGCCAACAATACTTGCTGTGCTTTTTCTGCCTCTGCAGACAAAACAAGCGCTCTTTTTTCACCTTCTGCTTTAGTAATCGCCGATGTTTTCACACCTTCAGCCGTCAAAATCACAGAGCGTTTTTCGCGCTCAGCGGTCATCTGCTTTTCCATATCTTCTTTAATAGATTGCGGAGGCGTAATGTCTTTAATCTCATAGCGTGTCACCTGCACACCCCAGGGTGATGTCGCCTCTGTCATCGCTTGAAGAATACTTGCATTAATAACGTCCCTGTTCTGAAAACATTCATCAAGCTCCATTGAACCAATCGCATTACGCATTGTTGTCATAGCAAGCTGAATAACTGCCATTTTATAATTGGTAACATTGTTTGTTGCCGCTCCCGCGTCAGTCACTTTCATAAATAATATGCCGTCAATCTGCAATGTAATATTATCTTTTGTAATCGCAGATTGAGAGCTTATATCTAAAGATTGTTCTTTTAAATTTCGATCCGCAGCAACACGCTGCACAAAAGGAACAATAAAATTAAGCCCTGCTGAAAGGGTTCCACTGTACTTCCCTAACGTATAAATAACATAACCTCTATTTTGCGGAACAAACAAGACTCCCTTTTTCAAGGCAAATAAACCTACAATAGTAATCCATAATAACGGATTAGTTAGAATTGCAATTGGCGTTTCCATCTTAGCTTCCTTTTTATGCGATCTACGTAAGAATATTCTTCAACGACAAAATCTTACAAACCATATCACTCTTTATGTAACCACACCATCATGATACTTAATCTGCATACCTTTTAAAAAATTTCGCAACACCTGATCCTGGCATTCTCGATAATGTTTATGATCTGGCTTTCTGAAAAAAGCACTTAACTCATGCTTGCTTAAGCGAAACTCTGTCAATGCCAGCATTTCAAGCACATCTTCCGCTTTTAAATTTAGTGCTATTTTTAATTTCATAAAAATGATGTTATTACTCAAGTGTTTTTCGGGCGTAGGTTGCGCACCTTCTTTTTTCCCACGCCTGTCATTAATCAAACCATTTAAAAAAATCGCCAGCAACCTATCATTACATTTCACAAAAGTGGGGTTATCTTCTTTTTTTAACCAATCACTGATCTGAGCACGAGTAGCCTGATAATCTGCCAGTGAAAAAATAGCCATCATTTTCGTATCATCAAAACCAAAGGTGTAGCGTATTCTTCGCAATACATCATTATTATTCATTTAAACTTCCCACTTTAAATTTCACCTGCTTTATAACCCATCTATCTTCTCTATTCTGCTGCTTGATGAAATTCAATAACATTTCTGTCCTGGTCACGTATAAACAAAGACGAGCCATGATTTCCACCGAAATCTACAGGGCCCTCTGTTACCTCTATATTCAACTCGTTCAATGCCGATCCCATAGAATCCAAATTTTCCACACAAAATGCCACATGCGTGTAGCCAGGGTATTTTTCATCAACATCCATTAGCACATTGCTTGGCGGTGAATGATCAGCATTAAGTATAAAATTAATCACAATCCCACAGGGATGTTTCAAAATCGCTACCGGCTCAGGTCCTACTGGCCCCTCAATGAACACAAACCCCAACTGCTCATAAAACTGCCTTGCAACAGAAAGATCAGACACTCTTATGCCAATATGATCCACACCTGTAATTTTACTCATCCTTTCTCCCGAGATAATTACAAATACAAAATTATAAAAATTTTCACTACGTATCAAACACTGATAAATCAAAAGAAATACTTACAGTTCAACAACAAGAATCCATTGAAAAATTTCTTATCATCACCTGTTACCGTATTAACTATGACAGCATGACCATTTTGCCCTTCATTCAAGATTGTTTATGGATAAACACTGGCGCAGCTAACTCAATTAAAACAGCGGTTTAAAGAAAATATGAGCTAGTCATATGATACAACCCTCACATATAACCATATCATGGCTGTGGCTGTTCATTGCACATGAAGATTACAACGATTTTTTTGTTATAACATGTAAGCATACGCACTATTGAGAATACAACATTCATTTTAACTATGAACTGGTTAGGAGATTGGACGTCCCACACAAGCGTATTACTAGCTAGCGTATTACTAGCTGTTGCCTTCTTTTTTATATGGAAATTTTGCATGGCCATATCTATGGAGAAGAACGGCAATTGCTATTAGCAATATGGCGCCAGAAACACCTAACATACGCCAGTTGTCCATACTTTTCATATCTAAAATTAAGTATCGAGCCAATGCGACAATTGCAATATATAGAGGCATTCGGATAGGTAGCTTTCCAGATTCAAGATACATTGCAACCATTGCAAGAACCTCTAAATATATAAACAGCAACAATAAGTCAGCTAAAGTGACTGTTCTTACTGAAATCATTGAAGTAACTTCAATTCCTACTGCTATTACCGTTGCTATAGCAATGATTATTAGCCCAATATTTTCTGCTAAGACAATTGCTCTGTTTCCAAATTTATTTATTTGCATTTATAAATCCCTACTTCGTAATACAGCTAACGCCCGGCTCACCGAGCAAATTTTTGATGGCCTTTTATATGCGTGTTTTTACACAAAAAGTGATAGCGGAAATTTGTCCGATACAGCCGCTTGTTAAATTCAAATATTCTTGAGGCACTCTTCTGCTTCAGATATTACTGTGTTTACACTATTCGGTGTGAATTTATTCGTATGGGTGCCCATATATAGTGTCTCACTGACTTTATTAGTCAGCCAATGTATTTTCACTTTTTCACTCTCTTTAAAAGCACCTACAGCGTGACTAGGTAGGACAGTAAATCCTAACCCCATGCTCACAGGCTCTAGAATTAGATTAATTTGATTTGAAAAACCTGACATTTTAAATTGATTACTATTCTGGAACTCTGGAAAATTTACACTAAGTAGCTGACCCGCATGATAAGCACCATCAGGGTGATCAACAAACCCTAACTCAATTAATTGATCCCAGCTAGGCTCTAAGACACTCGACGGCGTAACCAATAAAAGCTCTTCTTCTGCAACAGGCTTAAGACTAACCTCACCCATAGTTGACAAGCAGGTCATTAGGCCGATATCCACCTTATGCTCGACGATCAATCTCTCTACTTCACTATTAGGGGCAAATCGATATTCGACAACCAGCTTTGGATAATGCTTTTGCAGTCTCAAAAAATGGGGATAAAGCTTAAGGCCTACGCTCCCCGGTGATGCTACCTTTACTATACCCTCATGAGCAGGGTCTAGACCTACGCGCTTCTCTAGATCTGCCAAGGAAATAATTAACTTCTGACCTTCTTGGTATAAGCGTTCGCCGGTACTAGTCAGGGTGAACCTCTTACCTTGTCTAATAAAAAGCGGCTGACCTAGGTGCTCTTCGAGCTTGCGCACATGCTGACTAACCCCTGACTGAGTCATATGAAGGTTTTCGGCAGTACGAGTGAAATGACCAACCTCGACAAGTGCACAAAAACTGCGTAGCCAAACAGGGTTAATCATTACATTTTGTACTTATTAGCATATCAAATGATAATTTTACTTAATACTGCCTGTTTTGTAATCTGTTTACAACATCAATTACAGGGCTATAGATTATGAGCAAACCATATCCACGCAATTTTTCACACATCGGCATATCAGTTCCCGACTTAGAGGCAGCAGTAAAGTTTTATACAGAAGTTATGGGTTGGTATTTAATTATGGAACCGACAGAAGTTATAGAAGACGACAGCCCAATTGGTGAAATGTGTACAGACGTATTTGGCAGCAACTGGGATAAGTTCCGAATTGCGCACCTTTCAACGGGTGATCGTATAGGCGTTGAGCTTTTCGAATTTAAGGGACAAGTTAACCCCGAGGATAATTTCGAATACTGGAAAACGGGTGTGTTTCACTTTTGCATTCAAGATCCAAACGTTGAAGAGTTAGCCGAAAGAATTGTAGTGGCAGGTGGTAAAAAACGTATGTCAAAACCACGTTATTACTACCCAGGAAGCAAACCGTACCGCATGATCTATATGGAAGACCCATTTGGAAATATCTTAGAAATTTACAGCCATAGTTACGAACTTGTTTATAGCGAAGGAGCTTACTAGAAAGAATATGACTCGGAAGATATGCACTATGCAAGTCTTGAAATTTAAACTCGCCGGCAAGAGACAGGCCGAAGCGGGGCAAGGCTTGTGCTAGTATTTTTAGCACAAATGAATACCGCGGAGGACTGTTTCTCAACAAAGTGAAATCATAAGCTTTGACTCCTTTTTGAAGTGGCTATTTAGGTTGATTGGCCAGGCCTCATGACACTTATTTTGCCCTAATCCCGGAATTTTAATTCATTACGGTTTTTCTTCGGTTTCTATGGCCTCTCATTGAGAGCCATACCTATCGTTTATTCGCCTTTTTTTCTTTTTTCTCGGCACGCTTTTCTTTCAACGTTTTTTCAGGTTTCTTTTTATCTGCCTTTTTCGAATCTTGACTTTTAGCCATAAATCTCTCCTTTAACTTTATTGATAAGATAATAAATGTTTACCCATTGCAGGCAACGGTTTACTTAATAGGCGCTGATGTCTGCACGTTCTTGTTGAAGCGATTGTTAGACTAACCAGCCCCATCAATAGTAACAATAGAATACTAGGTTCTGGAACATTTAATGGAGCTTCAGAATTAAATCTTAATTGCCCAACTATCCATCAGTCCAAATTCTGCTCACCATATTGCGTGAAATCCACAGCAAAGCTTTCTAACGCACCAAAAGGATCGTACGCGGCTTCAAGCACCTCAAAGAAACCTAAATTTCTATTATTAGCACGGTGGTTTCCGGAAAATGTCAACCTAGGAGTATCATCTGCTTGAAATGGCTACCTTGTCGCATCTTCAGGCTTAACAAACCTAGACTCGCCCTGCCCCACTCAGCTATTTGCTGAGCTATCAAAATTTAAGATAAATATTGCATGAGCAGGCATTGACAGGGAAATAAAGAAAAAAGCTATACAAGCATTAAATGTTTTTAAACATTCCCCGATTTTCATTGTTTATCTCCGCAATAGATTAGTATTCTTATCTGGTCTAACGTCGTGCTTTAGTGTCGCACTTTAGCGTGTCCACTGAAAGCAATTGTTCGGCGATATATTGCATGAAGTCTTCTTATAGCTTAACAATCACTTTGCCCACGGTTCGACCGGATTCAATCTGCACATGGGCATCCGCCATGTTCTCAAACGGGAAGATTTTTGAAACGTGAGGTTTCAGTTCGTCGACTTCGAGCATACCTTTCAGAGTATTCATGTCTTTACCATTCGACTGGACAAGGACGAACTCCAGCTCAACTTTACGCCGGTCCGCCTCTAACTGTAGATCTTCCGGAAATTCATGGGTGGGCAACGAGACGATTTTTCCACCGTCTTTAACGACTTTCAGAGAGTTCTCAAGAACCTCTCCACCCATGCCGTCAAGGACGAAGTCTATATTCGACAGAACCTCTTCGAACTTCTGCTCACGGTAGTCAATGTGCTCATCTGCGCCGAGAGACATGACGAAATCGCGGTTCTTAGCAGAGGAGGTGGCAATCACATGTGCGCCAAGCCCCTTAGCCATCTGAATCGCGAAATGCCCCACACCTCCGGAACCGGCGTGGATTAGAATGCGGTCACCCCTTTTTACACGAGGCTGTAACACCTGCAGAGCGGTCAGCGCGGCCAGTGTGGTTGCCGCAGCTTCTTCAAAACTTACCTTCTCCGGCATAATAGCGATGTGGTCAGCCGGTGATGCAACATACTCGGCATAGGCTTTGCCCTGACCTGGAAAATTAACCATGCCAAACACTTTGTCGCCAATCTTAAATCCGCTTACCTCTTCACCGACGTCAGCAACGGTTCCGGCAATGTCCCAACCAAGGATGACCGGACGATCTTCCGTACCCATAATCATAGTAAGAACTTCGTCTACCAGCCTCACTTTTACATCCACCGGGTTAATGCTGATTGCTTTCGTTTCAATCAACACTTCGTCTGCCTTGATCTCAGGCTTCTCGATTTCTTTCAGAACCAAGCTCTCAACGGCTCCTGCTTCATTCAGTACATATGCTTTCATAATGTGTTTCTTCCTGTTTTCTTAGTAGAGTAAAAACTATTCCTGCTGTTTCCTTTCTGGCGCCGAACGCTACGCATCACCAGCAATAAAAAGCAGAGCGGCGCTTTTTACTGCTCGAGTGAATACGATTGTTAGCTGATTACCCAGTTACCTCATTTGGCGCGATACCTAGTGCTTTGGCCACCCCTTCACCATAGGCTGGGGCAGCCTTGCGACAATTACGAATATGACGTTTCTGCACTTCAACATCAGCGCCACCAACCGAGCGTGCGGTATTCTCAAACAATAACTGCTGCTGTTCAGGGCTCATTAAGCGAAACAAATCTCCAGGTTGGGTGTAGTAATCATCATCGTCTTCACGGGCATTCCAGTGATCTGCAGCACCGTGCAATTCCAGTGGTGGTTCATTGGCTTCAGGCTGATCCTGCCATTCACCCAAACTATTTGGCTCATAACCTTTGTTGCTACCAAAGTTACCATCTACACGCATCGCACCATCACGGTGGAAACTGTGTACCGGACAACGCGTCGCATTAACTGGAATCTGCGCATGATTTACACCCAGGCGATAACGCTGAGTATCACCATAGGAGAACAAACGGCCTTGCAGCATCTTGTCAGGTGAAAAACCAATTCCCGGTACAACACTCGCGGGATTGAATGCGGACTGTTCTACTTCTGCATGGTAGTTCTCAGGATTACGGTTAAGCTCTAGCACACCAACATCTATCAAGGGATAGTCCTTGTGCGACCAGATCTTGGTGAGGTCAAAAGGATGGAATCGGTAAGTTGCAGCATCTTTTTCCGGCATAATCTGCACCTTAAAATCCCAACGCGGGAAATCACCATTTTCTATACTCTCGTACAAATCCTTTTGATGGCTCTCACGATCCTTACCGATCAATTCCTCTGCTTCTTGATCTGTCAGGTTTTCAATCGGCTGCTGGCTCTTGAAGTGAAACTTGATCCAGTAGCGTTCATTTTTTGCATTGATAAAACTGAAAGTATGACTACCAAAACCGTGCATATGACGATAGCTACGTGGGTTACCGCGGTCACTCATTAAAATTGTAATTTGGTGTAACGCTTCTGGCAACAGTGTCCAGAAGTCCCAGTTGCTATTCGCACTACGCATATTAGTGCGCGGATCACGTTTTACCGCGTGATTTAGGTCAGGGAATTTTAGCGGATCGCGCAGGAAGAATACCGGAGTGTTGTTGCCGACCATGTCCCAGTTGCCCTCTTCAGTGTAGAACTTCGCCGCAAAACCACGGATGTCTCGCTCCGCGTCCGCGGCACCGCGTTCACCCGCTACGGTGGAAAAACGCAGGAACACATCGGTCTTTTTACCCACCTTAGAAAACAGTTTGGCTTTAGTATATTGACTAATGTCGTTGGTAACGGTGAATATGCCGTAGGCAGCGGAACCTTTGGCATGCATGCGACGTTCTGGGATCACCTCACGATCAAAGTGGGCCAGCTTCTCCAGAAACCAAAGATCCTGTAGCAGCATTGGACCACGGGGACCTGCGGTCAATACATTTTGGTTGTCACCTACTGGTGCGCCATTGGTCAGGGTTAACTTTTTTTTGTCGCTCATGCCGCTCTCCTTAAAAATTCAGTCTGTTGGCTCATTATGAACCATTACTGTCGGTGCCATGACTACTCTAAGCTAAATCTAATGATTGATGAAATTGTTTGTTCATATGATATTGATAGTTAATAACTATCATTTTTTTCAGCTAACATTATGCAAGCACACCAAATATTCGACCTACACCTGCTGTTAGTGCCATTGCAAGCGCACCCCAGAAAGTAACTCTGATGGCACCTACAGTAATTGACGCGCCGCCTGCGCGCGCTGCAATACCGCCAAGAAGGGCGAGAAAAATCAGAGAGAACACCGCGACAACAGGAATAAGTTGGCTGCCTGGTACAACCCACGCCACCGTCAATGGAAGTGCTGCACCCACTGTAAAAGTGCCTGCCGAAGAGAACGCCGCTTGAACCGGCTGGGCGCTAACACTCTCCGAGATTCCTATTTCATCTCTGGCATGTGCTCCAAGTGCATCGTGAGCCATTAGCTGCTCAGCAACTTGTTTAGCTAGAACTGATTCAAGCCCTCTGCGTTCGTATATTTTAGCAAGTTCGTCTTTTTCAAAGTCAAAATCCTGTTCTAGCGATTTTTTCTCAAGTGCGAGATCTGCATTTTCAGTATCTGACTGAGCGCTAACCGATACGT
>Ga0316208_1000582_pt1 | contig 42106 bp, 43 predicted proteins | sample 3monopyrite_MG_FD_204944 | JGI IMG/M metagenome (GOLD analysis project Ga0316208, IMG submission 204944) | Microbial mat bacterial communities from mineral coupon in-situ incubated in ocean water Damariscotta River, Maine, United States -... | ecosystem: Environmental > Aquatic > Marine >...
CACAGCCGAGATCGAAACAGCATTGAAAATCCTCGCTACGTCTTATGATTTCGCGCGTGGAAAACTCTCAAACCCCGCGTCGATCCGGCTGTGAAGCTGGCTCCCCCATGTTTCTGAACGCATTTAGGCCTAGCTGGCCCGAAGCTGCATATTTGGGCTTCTTCGGGAACAATTCATGAGCTTTCAGGCTCCTGAATTCTGTAGGTACATCACGACGTTTTCGGCCGGCATCTTGAACCCGCGCCCATCGGAGACACGCTCAGTGCTAATCGGGTACTTTGGCCTGTTGGGGTTGATGGCCACGATCCGGTAGAGGTCTCCCCGCGACTTGAAGGTCCGTCCATAGTCAGATGGCTCCAGACCAAAATGTGGAGCGAGGACTTCGAAGAGGGCTTTGTCGGGCGAATAGATGGCGCCGTCCTCCATTGGGATACCGACGCGGAAACTGATGTCGAAGCCATGACGCAGATCGATGTCGCTCAACTCCCCGCCTTCAACCGTCAATCCGTAGGTCTCAGCTACCTTGAGACAGGCTTGCATCATGTCCTGGCGCAGTTTCTCACAGAGTGGGGGCGTCAGATTGCGCGGCGGCGGTACTTTTGCGTTTGATGGCGCCGGCGTCTTGGCCACGGGCGATCGCTGCTTTGTCTTGTTCTTTTTCACATCAACGCCTTTGCTTTATAAACAGTGCCCCGCGATATTCCCATGTCGCGTGCGATTTCCGTAGGCGACAAGCCTTCTGACAGCTTCGCCTGAATGGTGGCCATGTCGATTTTCGGGAGGCGTCCGCGATAAACACCACGTTGCTTGGCAGCGACAATGCCCTCGGCCTGCCGCTCACGCCGCAGGTTGGTTTCGAACTCGGCAAAGACCCCAAGCATGTCGAAGAAGGCCTTTCCCGTGGCGTTTGAGGTGTCCACTGGCTGCTCTGTTGCGGCCAGATGCGCGCCCTTGGACTTCAGCTGGGTGACGATCGTCTGTAGGTCACTAAGACTGCGGGCCAGCCTATCAATGCGAGTTATCACCAGCGTCTCGCCCGGATGAATGAAGTCGAGGATTATCTTCAGCTCGGGCCGCCCATCCAGGCTGGCCCCACTCTTCTGCTCGGTCCGGATCATGCCGCATCCCGCCGCCTTCAGAGCGCTGACTTGGGCGTCGAGGTTCTGATCGGTGGTCGAGGTACGGGCATAGCCGATTTTTGCGCCGGATGTGTTCATTTTGAGTGTCCCTATGTCAATATGTGTTCATTATATCGAAAGGCACCCAAAGTGAACAGGTATTCAGCTGTTTCATGTGTTCACCCGATACGTCAGATAGAGTACACCCATAATAACAGCCCTCAAGCGACAGCTCGATCAAAGTCTATACGTTTATTCAGGTCGACCTCGAACCGGCCATATGGGTTGATGTGAGAATAGATGAGCGGCGTCAGCCCCCGGTGATCTTCTTTGGAGAGACTGTTTTGCAGTCGTGGTTGCTGCAATACCGACTGCACCATGCGGGTGTTTACATAGACAAGTGACGACTGCAGCAAATGCAGGGCATGGGCCGAGGTCTCCTGATCGGTGATACGATTGGTTGCGATTTCACCGCCCTTCCCAAAGAAGACAAACCCGTTGGCGCTATTCCAGTTTTCAACAACATTCAGCCCCTCATTGATTTCTCGTCGAAAAGCTTCGGAGCGCAGATAGCGGCAGAGGAAGATCGTTTTGATGGCCCGGCCCAGTTCCGCCAGCGCTTTGTATGTTGGATGCATCACATCGGTGCGTGCGAAGCGTCGCAGGATCGCCTCGGGATCAGCCGTCCCGGTCTGCATGGCGGCTGCGTATTTTACCATTTCATCATATTGCCGTTCGATCTCATCCCAATCGACAACACCCGAGAGGATAGGTAGCAAGTTCGGAAGTTGGGCCCGCATCCCCGCATTTGGCAACGCCAACTTCTGACGCGCAATAGCCTTCAACCGCGGGGCCAATTCGAACCCCAGCAGATGACAGAAAGCAAAGCCCACGACGCTCTGACCGTGGCTGTCTACATAATGTCGCTGGATTTCCATATCCGTACAGTGTCGTAAGACGCCCTCAATCATGGCCGCCACTTCTGACGAGGAACATCGTTTGAGCTGGGAATAGATACAGGTTGTTTGCCGTTCCACGTGCCAATAAATCATGACGCCGCGCCCGCCGTAGCGGGCATGCCATTCTGTCATCAGATTACGATCCCAAGCCCCAAACTTGGTTGAGTCTGACGCACAGGCCGTACCAGCGTCTCCCCAGACATCCGGATTGCGGATAGCCAAAGTGGCGTTGGCAACCCGCGCGCATGCAGCTTTCAATGAAAGTGGGTCGATATACCGGCGCCGAATGTGCAAAAGCTCATCATAGCTGACCCCAGACGTGGCTGATGCGACCCGTTTGAGACCGGCATTGGTACCAAGGCCATAGAGGCTAAGAAGAAGCCGGCTATCACGCGTTTCCCGTGGAAGGGCCTCTCTGCTGGCAGAGGTTTGGAACTGCTCCAGAAACCCTGTCTCAAGAGCGGTTTCCTTCAAGACATCCAGAAGCCCTGTCATTGGCCAGGTTCGGGAAACCTCCGATTTGAGGGCGACAAGACCTTGCGGCTCCGGTGCTGGCGCGAATGGTGTGACCCTGATCCGATTATCGCCACGCCAGTTCAGCCTTACACCGGCATTCTCAGAAATTGTCGCATTCATAAGGTGCAGTTCTTCTTCGAGTTGCTTCCGGACGCCTGCAATGAATTCCTGTGCATCTTGAGGCAGGCCAAGGCCTTTAAAATAAGCGTCTCGGCGCTCTTCAAAATCCTGTGGCAAGTCGTCGTCCGGGTTGCGGTATTTGTCAGCCCCGACGATCCATATCTCTTTAGCCCGGATGCGCTCCCGAAGCTGGGTCAGAACACAAATCTCATAGGAGATGACATTCAGACGGCCGTGGTCGTCGACAACCGTATCCCGCCATTTTCCCGGAATGGTGCCCGTGGGCGCGCGTTCAGCGGGCATAAACCGCCGCCCTTCATTATTCCATCGCATGATAAGCCGTAAGGCCTCTAACATCGGCTGCCATGATCTATTGTTTGATCGAAATTCCAGAGCCGACAGAAGTGGCGGTAACATGCGCCGGTAGTGGCTGGCATAAGATCCACGCATCACCTTTTGGATCCGCTGATCCAAACTCCCCTTGGCCTCGTATTCTTTGATCACCGCTTGCAGCTTGACGGCCCCGACGGCCGGAAAGATCACATCCTCAACCACGCCTTTCGGTTCACTGACCGCCGCTATGGCAATATCAACCAACAGGCGTTCCTTGCCGTGAACCGCACCGATGTCTGCAGCAATCTTCTGAACGACCTTGCGCCGTGACCGGGTGCCCATCCGATGGACAATCTCAAGTAGAAGATCGACCAATCCGTCGGTCAGTTGCGTGCGCCGCTGCATGAGATAAATAGCCAAGAGGGCAAAGCGATGGGACTGCTCATGGCGACGCATCTCCGATGCCGTCTCTCCTTCAACTTGTCGAGCGATCCGCGAAAGCCATCTCCGATCAATGTGCACCAGCATGTCAAAAGGCAAATCCAGCCGTTGTAATAACGCAAGCTTGGCCGATGCCGCGAGCACGTTCTCCAAGGTCGCAGCACCTATATCGTCTTTCATGCGCTGAAACCCGGTTGGGAGGAGTGGATCAGAAAGACAGGCGACGAGCGCAGAGGTGGTCTCATGTGACAGACACTCGGATATCTGTTGGAAAAACGCGTCGCGAAACGCTTTTCGGGCTGAGCGCACAATCCGCCCCATAATCTTGTCAGAAGGGATGAAAACCGAATGCTGTCGTGACCAGCGATAGCCTTCGATAACCCAATCGTCAAAACGTGCGTCACGCCCACCAAATGCGCTTTTGAGCCAATCCCGCAAGTTCTGACGATCGTTCTGCGTGGCTCGGTGAACTCCGAGGTGGCGCAAGATTTCCAGCTGGTGGCGCCGAACCGTATCCTTTGAGACATTGTAGGGCATCGCACCATCGAGCCCAAGCTGATCACCAACATAATTACGTGCATCGTCGGGTATGTCGTTCAATTCTCCCGCAAAGTGTCCATGATCTCGAAAATAGAGAAGTTGCACGCCGATCCAAACCCGAGATCCCTGATGGTAGGTCTCCAAAAACTCAAAATCAGAAAACGATAAACTCCAGATCTCCAGAAATGCGCGGTCTGACATCCAACCCTCCCAAAAGAGAGCAGTCTTCGACGGTAAATATCAACCGTCAATTACATTGTTTGTTCTACTCTTGTTCCAAATTACGACCAAATATGCAGCTTCGGGCCAGTTAGGCCTACATGCGCTGAAACGCCCGCGTACACACGAGCCAAGACTCCGCAGTTTGATTGTCTGGCGTCGCGTCCAGCATGGCGGTGACATAATCGTGGTAACCATTGCCTTCGTTGCAGAACCTGCGCCCGTTCTTTAGCACACCGACGTTACCCGGTTTCCCGCGCTCGATAATGTGAGGAAACAGGCTGTACGTCCCGTCCGGTTTCGGGACCTCGGAAACCGGGCAGTAGGCAGAAGGTGATGCCAGCGAGCGATCAAACGCGGCTCCGACAGTTTCAGCCAAAGCGGCGCCTGCCCCGGTACTGTGTTCGGTCGCCAGAGTTTTCGGCGGCATGCGCTGCGGCGACAGCGGCGCAATCCGGTCAGGATCGTGAGGCGCGCCGCCGGTCGCAAGGACGACGCCCAGTCGCGCGTCTATTCTCCCTTCGCCGGCAGCGTCCGCGTATTCGACCCCTTGCACGCGACCTTCGCTCTTAATCAACCGCGTCACATCTACGGATGTGCGCAGGTCCACGCCCGCGTCGGGCGCTGACTTCAGCAACCGTGCGACCGAAGCGCCTCGTCAGCCGATGGTTGCCAATCGCTCGTCGCCGTCAGATTCCAGTTGATCTGCGAATTTTTCGAGTTCCACATCCGAAATCGAAACGGAATGCTCGGAGGCCGGATAGGCTCCGTTCGCGACATCGTCACCGAACTCCCTGAATGCAGCGATCCGTTCCTGCTGAAGCCGGTCCAGCTCGCTGTGGAAATCCCGGTAGGTCTTGGCATGGCGCGGTTTGTGGCCAGGCGTGTAGCCCAAAACGTCCTCGGCGAAGAGATATTGCGCATCGGCATGGGGTCCTGCCCCCATGCCGAGGAGGACGAGTTTCGTCCGTTTGGCGATCTCGGCCGCAACACGGTCCGGGACCACTTCCAGTTCCGCCCCGAAGCACCCAATCTCTTCGAGTGCCTTCACATGTCTGAAGACCTCCATGGCGCTGTCCGCCGTCTTGCCAACCGCCTTGAAGCCGCCGGTCCAGGTCGCCTTCGAAGGGATCAATCCAACATGGCTCACAACCGGAATGCCGTCATCCGCCAGAGCCTTGATTGTTCCAAACGCCGAAGCGCAATAGACGCAGTCGCCGCCCAACTGCATCGCCCGATGCGCCGCGCGCTGATAGTCTTCCAGCGTAACCAACTCCCCATAAAGCAGCCCGACCTGAACGAAACAGTTTCCAGCGGCTTCGCGCATCTCTGGGGTCCAAGCCGGGTCGATGATCGACAGCATATCGATCCCAGCCTCGGACGCAGCGGCGGCCTCGTCTGGTGTATCGACATAAAGCATGGTGAGTTTGCGCTTGCCCTTCAGCGCGCGGATGTCCGCAACCGTTGGCCGTTTGTGATAGAGTCCCATGGTTTCTCCTTCGCTCACGCTGCCGTAAGCATTTTTTTCAGGTTTTGCGCGGGGTCTGACAGTAACACCGCGTCCACTCGGGCTCCTATCAGCCTTTGTGCGATCTTAATGTCCTTGGCGACCGCATTGCCCCGGCCCAACCCTGCTGCACCGACAAGCGCGCCGACACCGTCAAGAAAGAACAGAATTTCAACCCCGTCACCGAGCGCTCGGATCACCGTCGGATTTCCCGAGGTATCGCCGACACCCTGGAGGCCCAGATCGTATTGATCTGACCAGAACCAGACCGGCACATCGAACCGAACATCCCCGCCGGCAAGATTGCGGCCGGCAACCTCGCCCTGCGCCTGCGCGTTCTGCCAGGTCTCGTATCGCCTGTAGATGCCCTCGGACGCCCTGACCGTTGCGCAATCGCCTGCCGCGTAGATCAGTGGGTCATCCGTCATGAGCTGGTCGTCGACCCAGATGCCATTCTCAACCGTCAGTCCGGTGGACCCGGCCAATGCGTCATTTGGCACAACGCCAACCGCGGCGATGACCAGATCGGCTTGGAGGAAGCGTCCGTCTTCCAACTCCACGCCGCGGTCGGTGCAAGAGGCGATGTGAACGCCACAGAGAATGCTCACACCTTCCTCGTGATGCTTCGCCGCCAGCCGCGTCGCCAGCCGCTCCGGCACATTGCGTCCCAGTGGCCGCGGACCGGCCTCGACGACAGTGACTTGAAGACCACGGGTTCTGAGCTCTGCGGCAAGCTCGAGCCCGATAAGCCCTCCTCCGACGATTACCACCTTCGTTGCATTTTCGGCAGCGGCATAGATTGCGTTCGCGTCCTCGATTGTCCGCAGAACCTGCGCCCCGTCGCCACCGGGACAGGTCAAGGTGCGCGGCCGCGCTCCGGTTGCGAGAAGAAGTTTATCGTAAGAGAGCGAGCCGCCGTCCGACAGCGACACCACCTGTGCATTGCGATCGATGGCAGTAGCAGAGACGCCGCATTTGAGATGGATCGCCTTTACCGAAAGGATCTCCGGTGACGTGATCGGCTTTTCGACCACGCCCGAGGCATCCGGTTTCGACAGCGGCGGTCGTTCATAGGGCAGCGCCTGCTCATCGCCGACAACCGTGATCGCGCCTTCGTACCCGGCATCGCGGGCCGCGAATGCCGCCCGGATCCCGCATTCTCCGGCGCCGATGATGACGATCCCAGCCATCCTAGATTTCGACGAAGACACGGTCGCCCTCGACCTTGACCGGGTAGGTGCCCAGATTGACGCAGACCGGCGCGCGCTTCGCCTCGCCCGTGCGGTAATCAAACTGCCCGTTATGCTTCGGACATTCGATTACATAGTCCATCACCAACCCGTCTTCGAGGTGCACCTGTTCGTGGGTACAAAGCCCATCTGTGCAGAAGAACTCGTCATTCGGGCTGCGATAAATCGCGAATGTCCTGTCTCCGTGATCGAAGCGGATCAAATCCTCTTCGTCTATGTCATTCGTCGCGCAGGCGTCGATCCACTCGGCCATGTCGTCTCCCTCCCCTTTTGATCTTTATTCTGCCGGAACGCTCAGCGCCTGCTCGTGCAAATCTTCCCGATATGGTTGGGCCGATCCAGGCAACTCGCGTTTGACGAAGAAATCCTCGTAGCGGAGCTGCCGCTTCAGCGCCGGCCAGATCTCGCGATAAGCGTCGAGGATCGAGGTATTGGGCGCGGGCAGGTCATGCTTGATCTTCTCGTGCAGCTCCGGCAGCCGGTGATAGGGCACCATTGGGAACATGTGGTGCTCGACGTGATAGTTCATGTTCCAGTAGACGAAGCGGCTGACCGGGTTGATATAGACCGTGCGGCTGTTCAGCCGGTGGTCGAGCACGTCCTCGGCCAGACCGGCGTGCTGCATGATCCCGGTCATCACGTGATGCCAGGCGCCATAGAGCCGCGGCAAGCCGATGACCATCAGCGGCAAGATCGATTGCATCGCCACGGCAAGCACGATGGTCGCGAGGTAGATCAGAACCCAGACGCGGGCGGTCCCGATGACCTTGTGCTGCTCCTGTTCGGGAATGAATGTCGCTTCCTCTGGATCGAGATTCCCGGCGGCATTCAGGAGCATCTGCTTCCACCCATTCAGCGCATCGAAAATTCCAAAGAAGTTCAGGAAAATGCGGAATAGCGCGGGAGGACGCATCGCGACGATCTCGGGGTCGCGGCCAACGATAATTGTGTCCGTGTGATGCCGCGCATGGCTCCAACGCCAAGACACGGGATTTCGGATCATGCAGAAGGACGCGATCTGATAGACGACGTTGTTCATCCAAGGCGTCTTGAATGCAGTCCCATGCCCGCATTCGTGCCAGCGACTGTCCATCGCCGAGCCATAAAGCACGCCGTAGGCCAGCCAGAACGGCGCTGACCACCAGGACGGCCAAAGCGCGATACCGATCCCGGCCAGAACGATCATGGACCCAAACAGGATCATCGCATCCCGGATCGCTGGCCGGTCGGAGCGCTGCATCAGCGCCTTCATCTCCTTGCGAGGGATGTCTGTGTGATACCACTCGGCGGTGGCCAGACCCGTCTCGACGGCTCGCTCGGAGTCCGGGCCAAGCAAAGAATAGTCGCGCTTCGTCATAATGTCCTCCCGAAACAGCTTTTTTGAGATACAGGACACTTCTGGTTTCGCCCATACTTGAGCTTGCAAGTCACATCAAAATACATCAATAATGCATCCATTATGATGAAAAAACATCAAGCGAAATGACGTCTCGTCGCCCCACGTTGAAGGATCTGGCGAGGGCCGCCGGTGTAGGCGTCGCCACGGTGGACCGGGTCCTGAACGAACGGCCCAACGTACGCGAGGCTACGATTGAATGCGTACTCGCGGCGGCGGAACGCATTGGCTATCCGACCAGAAAGTTGGAAGCTATCAAACTGGACGCCGCGCGACCGATAGTGCAATTTGGGTTTGTCCTTCACAAGCCAGCCCAAGAATTCTATCGCAATTTTGCGCATGCCCTCAAAACCGCAGTCGCTGAGCGCATGGATATTCGCGGACGATGCGACGTGCGATTTGCTGCGTCACAGGCCCCGTCCGACTTTGCGAACGAACTGACAGCTATCGCCAAAACAGCTGACGTGCTTGCCACCTCTGCCATCAACCACCCGATTCTGTCGGAGACGATCCGCGCCTTACAGCACTCGGGGAAACCGGTCTTTTCGCTGCTGAACGATGCCGCATCAGGCGTTCAGCAGAGCTATGTCGGCCTCGACAACGTCAAGGTCGGTCGGATCGCCGGGTGGATGATTGCCACGCAGATGCGGGAGGCCGGCAAGGTCGCCATCATCATCGGCGGGAACCGATGGCACGGGCATATCCTTCGAGAGACGGGGCTCAGAAGTTACCTAAGGGATTTCGCGCCGCAGCTTGAACTTCTGGATGCCATCGTGAATTTGGAGACTCGACAGGTCACCTACGAGGCAACCCTTGATCTTCTCGAACGGCATTCCAATCTTCGCGGCATCTACGTGGCCGGCGGCGGGATGGAAGGAGCAATCGCAGCCCTGAGAGAAATGAGGCCGCCGGGCAAAGTGGCGCTGGTCGTGAACGAGTTGACGAACCAGAGCCGCGACGCGCTGACCGATCGCTACGTGAGCCTGGTGATCGCAACGCCGCTCGATCAACTCTGCCGAGACCTCGTCGCGTCGATGATCGAAGTGGCCCGTGGCGGTCCGAGCGAAACCTCGGGCCAGCACTACCTCCCCCCACAGCTATTCGCGCCGGAGTCGCTGTGAGCCTCAGGCGTCCCGTTCCATGATCCATTCAACTTCTGGCGCAGGTACGAAACGCCATTTGCGTTTTGGGCCTGCCATGACGTTGAGGTAGTACATTTCAAATCCGTAGGGCGCACCGCAAGGGTGGTGGCCACGCGGCACCAACACCACGTCGCCATCGCTGACGGCCATGGTTTCATCCAGTTGCCCATCGTCGGTATAGACCCGCTGGATGCCGAAACCCGAGGCGGGGTTCAGGCGGTGGTAGTAGGTTTCTTCGAGGTAGGTGATGCGGGGATAATCATCCTCGTCATGGCGGTGGCTCGGGTAGGATGACCAGTGGCCTGCCGGGGTGAAAACCTCGGTGACAAGAAGCGAGTCACAGTAATCTTCGTTTTCCATCGCAATGTTGTTGATGTGGCGGGTGTTGGTGCCCTTGCCACGCTCCGTCAGCGTGATGCCGTCGGGGCCGATGCGCCGCGCCGCGTGGCCGCCCATACCCGGGGCAGAACAGACAGCGATAACGCAATCGGTTTCCGCCACTGCTTCCCATTCGGTGCCGTTTGGCAGGTAGAGGCAGTGCGGTGGGGTCTTTTCAAAGACGTTCATCCGGTCGCCGAGAACGCCCCAGTCCTGACCTGCGCCAGTGATCCTGGCCTTGCCTTCGACCATCACCAGAATGACCTCGCGGTCACCTGTCACCTCGGACGCGGTATCGCCCGCCTTCAGCCGATAAAGAGAGAACCCGACGTAGCGCCAGCCAGCGCTTTCCGGGGTGATGCGGTGCACCTCACCGCGTGTTCCGAAGGGTTTGCGAAGAAGATCGGGCATGGGTGACTCCTTTAGGCTTTGCGCCGGGTGGCCAGCGCATCAAGGGCGTTGTGCAAAGCGGCCTCGTCCCAGCCTTCTGCATAGGCACGGCGCAGGATATCTGCTTGGGTTTCTGGTGCATTGCCGCCAATGGGCGGATCGGTATCAAGATTTGTTGGAAAGGCGTAGCCTTCGGCGGTTGAGGCGATCACCGCCTGCGCTTGGGCCTCGGGCAAGGTTTTCAATGCGGGATAGACGGTGCGGCACATAGCGTCACGGTCGATTGCCTCCATGGCGCGCCCGAAGGGTGAGGAGACCTGTAACAGGTTCGCCATCCGCTCAATGTCGGCGCTGCGGTTCTCGCCTGCGGCATGAAACAGCGCGGGGTTGAAAAATACCGCATCCCCCTTTTCGAGGGGAAGTTGGATATAGTGGTCCTCAAAGAACGCGCTGTGGCCCGTTTGATGGAACGCGATGTAGCCCGGTGCGTAGCGTTGCGAAAACGGCAAGAGCTTTGTCGGACCGCTTTCAACGGGCATATCGCAATGGGCAACCGCCCCTTGCAGGGTCAGCGCCGCCGTCAGATCGTGCACATGCACCGGATAGCTGGCGGCGGTCTCGGCGGACTGGAAGCCAAGGTGATAGTCCCGGTGCGCGCGCTGCGCCTTGCCACCGGGACGCACCTGATTGACCTGCGCGGTCATCTGGTAGTGGGGCCCGAGCCACGCGATGGATGCCGCCGCAATGGCCGCGTTCGCGTAATAGGCGGCAAAGCCTTCAGGGTCGCGCGCGCAGTGCTTTTGCAGCGCGTTCCAGATCCGGTCATTGGCGCCGGAGGCCGCGAAGTGATCGCCCTTACCCGCCCCCTGCGCGCGCTCGTCTTCGATAATCCGCTGGAACACCTCTGTCGCGCGATCAACGGGGGCGGTGTCGGCATAGGCCCGCTTGAGGCAGATCACACCTGCGCCGCTGCGCAGCACCCGCGCCCATTCAGCCAACAGTTCGGGATCGCTCAGATCAAGCGACGGGATATCATACACCGGCACATTCTTTTGAATATCTGCGGCAAACGGCACATCTGCGGGGGCCAGTTTCTGTTGGATCAGGGCCTCAAGCGTATGAATGTCGCTGCTGTCGATCAGGTAATAGCCTGTGTCCATGGGATTGTTCCCTCTATTTCGCGATGTCGAGGCCAGAGCGACCACAGATTGAGACGATGTGATCGTAGCCCAGCTTGGAATACTCATAGGGCGCCGCTTTGGCAGGGTCCTGTTCGGCTTCGACGACAATCCAGCCGCTATAGTCCATGACCTTGAGCTTGTCCGTGATGGCCTGGAAGTCGATGCAGCCTTCGGAATCGCCGGGGACGGAATAGACCCCTGCGGCAACCCCATCGAGGAAGCTTTTGTCCTCGGCGTTCACCCAATCCAGCACCGGCTGGCGCACGTCCTTGAAGTGGACGTGATGCACGCGGTGACCCCATTTGTCCAAGACGGCCACAGGATCAGCGCCGGCAAAGTGCAGGTGGCCCGTGTCGTACAAAAGCGTCAGATCGTCCGTCGACCCTTCCATCAGCCAATCGATGTCTTCGGCGTCCTGCACCATAGCGCCCATGTGGTGATGGTAGCTGAGGCCCGTACCCTTATCGCGGGTCCATTTCGCCACTTCGGACAGCTTGGCGCCATAAACCATAACTTCGTCGCGGGTCAGCTTGGGACGCTGGCTGACGGGTTGTGCGATATTGCCCTGAATGGTGTTCGAGCATTCGGCATAAACGATGCAAGGCGCTTTCAAGGCTGCGAACTGTTCGACCTGTCGGCGAATGGCTTCTTTCTCGGTCTCGATGTCGTTCACCATCAAAGACCCCGAACACCAGCCGCCGCACAGTGACACGCCATAGCGGTCCAGATAGGCGCGCAGGCCCTCGGTATCGGCAGGCATCCGGCGGCCGCGCTCTACGCCCGAATAGCCGATGCGGCCCGCATCCTCCATCGCGCCTTCGGTGGTGTAATCCTTTGTCAGCTCAGGCAGATCGTCGTTTTGCCAGGCGATCAGGGAAATGCCGATCTTTACCGCCATCAGTCGGCCCTTTGTGTTTTCTTGTTGGTTTCGTAGGTGGCACGTGCCGCCTTGACCTCGTCACGCGCGCTGACCTCGGGCACGCCTACGTCCCACCAAGTGCCGCCCGGTTCCGTGCTGGGATAGGGGTCGGTATCGATGACGATGACATAAGGGCCCTTGGCCTCAACCCGTTTCGCCAGCGCCGCCTCCAGCTCGGCAATCGAACTTACCTTGAGGCTAACGGCCCCCATCGCCTCGGCGTGTTTGGCAAAGTCGATGTTCGAGTTTTCGCCACCTATCGCGTGATCCAGCAGGTTGTTGAATTCGGCCCCGCCGCAACCCATTTGCAGCCGGTTGATGCAGCCGTAGCCTCGGTTGTCGGTGACCACGACGGTGAAGGGAATGCCCATCATCGCCGCTGTCGCCATCTCGGAATTGGCCATCATGTAGGTGCCGTCGCCGGTAAAGCAGATCACATCCCGTTCGGGCTGGGCCATCTTGATGCCCATGGCACCGGCGATCTCGTAGCCCATACAGCTGAAACCGTATTCCATGTGGTAGGAGCCCGGCTTGCCCGCCTTCCACAGCTTGTGCAACTCGCCCGGCATGGTGCCAGCGGCGCACATGACGACAGTCTCTTCGGTCGCCGCGCGCTGTACCGCGCCGATCACCTGCATGTCGGTCGGCAGTTCGTTGCCATCTGGTGCCTCAGTCAGCGGATCGACCTTGCCGAACCAGTTAGGCTTCAACCCGTCGATCTTGCCCGGCGACATGTATCCGCCAAGTGCCGCGCCCAATTCCTTGAGGCCCACCAAGGCATCCGATTGCAGCGGAACCGCGCCGTGTTTCATGGCGTCATAGGCCGCCACGTTGAGCGAGATCAGCTTGCGTTCAGGATTGGCAAACAGCCCCCACGATCCAGTCGTGAAATCCTGAAAACGGGTGCCAACACCGATCACCACGTCGGCCTCGGCGCAGACGGTATTCGCAGGCTCGCCGCCTGTCACGCCAATCGGGCCAAGGTTCAGCGGGTGGTCCCACAGCAAAACGGATTTGCCCGCCTGCGTCTCGACCACGGGGATGTTGTGCGCCTCAGCGAAAGACGCCAAAGCCTCGGTCGCCTGCGCGTAATGGACGCCGCCGCCCGCCACGATCACGGGGCGCTTGCCCGCGCGGATCAGCTCGGCGACCTCGGCCAACTCGTCCTCATCGGGGCGAATGCGGCGCTGACGCCAGACCTTAGGTTCAAAGAAACTTTCGGGGTAGTCATAGGCCTCGGCCTGCACATCCTGACAGAACGACAGACACACCGGACCGCAGTCCGCCGGATCCGTCATGGTGCGGAACGCGCGTGGCAGGGCTGTCAGCAACTGCTCTGGCCGCGTGATGCGGTCGAAATAGCGCGTCACCGGCTTGAAGGCGTCGTTCACGGTTACGGTGCCGTCCGAGAAATCCTCGACCTGTTGCAGAACGGGATCCGGCCCCCGATTTGCAAAGACGTCCCCCGGGATCAGCAGCACCGGCAGGCGGTTCACATGGGCCAGTGCGGCAGCGGTCACCATGTTCGCCGCACCCGGACCGATGGAGGACGACACAGCCATGGCCTTGCGCCGCCCCAACTGCTTGGAATAGGCAATCGCGGCATGCGCCATGGTTTGCTCGTTATGGCCGCGCCATGTCGGGAAGTCCGCCTTAGCCGCGTGCAGGGCCTCGCCGATCCCCGCCACGTTTCCATGACCGAAAATCGCCCAGCATCCTTCGATGAAACGCTCGCCATCGGCATTCTGCTGCGCCGCAATATACCGCACCATGGCCTGCGCAGCGGTCAGTCGGATTGTTTTGCTCATGCGACGCTCTCCAAAGCTTCGTTACGGGCGCTGTCCCAGATATTGCACAGGCGGGTATACCGTTCGGCCATTTGTGCGACTGCATCGGCGTCGTTCATTTGGCCCTTCAGCCAGGCGCGCGCGGCGTCGCCAAAGATCGTCCGGCCCACGGCAAATCCCTTCACCAGCGGCTGTTTGGCCGCCAGCGCAAAGCTTGCCGCCAATTCCGCCTCGGGCGCGTCCAGACCCAGAACCACGATGCCCCGTGTGCGTGGATCGTTGCGCTCGATGGCCTCCACAGCATTCTTCCATGCGGCTTCGGTCTTGAACGGCTCCAGTTTCCACCAATCGGGATAAACGCCTGCGTCATAGAAGGACTGGATCAGCGTGGCCGAGGTGTCGTCATCGACCGGTCCGACCTTCGACGGGATGATCTCCAGCAGGAATTCCAGCCCGTTGCGCCGTGCCGCGGTGAACAGCCGTTTGACGCGTGTGATGTGTTTTTCTTTCGTCTCGGCATCGTCATCGGGATGGACAAAGACCAAGAGCTTGACCACGTTTTCACGCGCCCATTCGCGCAGGCGGCCAAGATCTTCGCCAAGTTCCGGCTCGAATTCGATGGGGCGTGAACCCGGCAACTCGGTCGGACGACCGATCCAGAGGCCAGTGCCGGTTGCTTTATGCAGCGCAGATCGCCCGATGCGGTTGTCACAAAGAATGCCATAGCCCGGCTGGCCATCCTGCACCTCAAGCGCCGCCTCTAGACAAAGCTCTTTGAACGCACCGCCCTTTTCCAGCGTGTAGCCGTCCATTTCTTCCAGTTGCAGCCGGTGGTCGAAGGCAAAGGTTTTCACCGAAGACCAGTCTCCGTGGCGATTCGTGGCCCAGTGCACCTGTTCAAGCTCCGCATCGTTGCGCAGGTCGGCCTGTTTCATGCCCCGTTCAAAGAAGAATTGCAGCTCGTCCCAGCTTGGATAGGCCGGCGTGCAGCCATGACGGCTGACGGCAAAGGCTCCGCAGGCGTTGGCGTATTTCAACGTGGTTGGCCAGTCCTCACCGTCCAGCCAGCCCTTGAGCAGGCCCGACATAAAGCCGTCGCCAGCCCCCAACACGTTGAACACCTCGATCGGAAAGCCGGGGCCGCTTTGCCCGTCGTCCAATGTGTCTGGGATGTCGCCTTCAAAGGCCACCGCACCTGCCGCGCCGCGTTTGCACACCAGTGTCGCCTTCGAGACCGCGCGCACCGCGCGCAAGGCGGCGATGGTATCGGTCGAACCACCCGCGATGTGAAATTCTTCCTCGGTGCCGACGATCAGGTCGAACTGGTGCAACGTCGATTGCAGCTTGGCCGTCACCGCTTCGCTTTCAACAAACCGGCTTTCGCCGTCGCCGTGCCCCGCCACACCCCAAAGGTTTGGGCGGTAATCAATATCCAGTGCAGTCTGCATGCCCGCCTCGCGCGCAAGTTCCAGCGCCTTGAGGGTTGCCGCCTCCACCTGCGGGTGGCTCAGATGCGTGCCCGTCGCCACCACCGCGCGGGCTGAACGGATGAAATCCGCGTCGATATCCTCGACCGTCAGCCCCATATCCGCGCAGTTCTCGCGGTAGAAGATCAAAGGAAACTGTTCTTCGTCGCGGATGCCCAAGAGCACCAGCGCGGTCAGCCGGTCCGGGTCCGTCTTGATGCCGTCGGTGTTGACGCCCTCGCGTTCAAGCTGCTCACGGATGAAGCGCCCCATATGCTCGTCGCCGACACCAGTGATCACCGCAGATTTCAGCCCCAGACGCGCTGTGCCACAGGCGATATTGGTCGGTGATCCGCCAATGTATTTGTCAAAAGACCCCATATCTTCCAGCCGCCCGCCGATTTGCGCGCCATAAAGATCAACCGACGACCGGCCAATCGTGATCAGATCGAGTGTCTTGCTCATGGTTTACCTCCCTACCCCATCCGTTCTGAAGCGTAGGAACCAGGTGAAGGTGGAAAAACCACCGTCTTGTTTCCATTCAGAAAAACCCGGCCTCGCACATGGGCATGGAGAGCCCTAGCAAATACCTGCGCCTCGACATCCCGGCCGAGAGACACGTAATCCTCAGGCGATTGAGCGTGCGTGACACGGATCGTGTCCTGTTCGATGATCGGGCCTTCATCCAGGTCCGCGGTCACGTAATGCGAGGTAGCTCCGATTAGCTTCACTCCTTTCTCGAAAGCCTGCTTGTACGGGTTGGCTCCTTTGAAAGATGGCAAGAAAGAATGGTGGATGTTGATGATCCGCCCTGACATCTTGCGGCACATTTCGTCCGAAAGGATCTGCATGTATCGCGCGAGAACGATCAGCTCGGCATTTGTCTCTTCGACGACCGCCATGATGCGCGCTTCCGCCTCTGGCTTGTTCTCTTTCGTAACTTTGATGCAGTGAAACGGGATGTCTTCGTTTACCACGACCTTTTGGTAATCCATGTGGTTTGAGATGACGGCGACGATTTCGACCGGCAGAGCGCCGATGCGCCAGCGATAAAGAATATCGTTAAGGCAATGTCCAAATCGAGAAACCATGATGACGACCTTGCGCTTCACGGCCTCGTCGAAGAACTCCGCGTCCATGTCGAGTTCTTTTGCAATCGGCGCGAAGGCATTGCGCAACTCGTCCAAGCCCAAGCCGCGCTCGGACCGAAAGCTGGTTCGCATGAAGAAATTGCCAGTCTCGGCATCGTCGAACTGGGCGCTGTCAGTGATATTGCAGCCCTGTTCCGTTAAAAACGTCGAGATAGCCGCGACTATTCCACGCCGGCTTTCGCACTGCACACGAAGAGCGAAACTCGTCATGGTGACTCCACGACGTCTGAGACTTTGACGACACATCCTTTGGCGACAGATTTCAGCGCTGCATCAGCCAGCGCGAGCGCCATCATGCCGTCATGGCCTGTGGTGGGAGTTGGGCTGCCGTTGGCAATCGCGTCAACAAATGCCGCGATCTCGTTGGCATAAGCGTTTACATAACGCGACATGAAGAAATTCATAAGCGGTGGGCGCGTATAGCCCGTGCTGTCGGCGATCTCGATATTGGCTTCGCGGTGGTTCTCAACTGAGACCGATCCTTTCGAACCATGCACCTCGATACGCTGGTCATACCCGTAGGTCGCACGGCGGGTATTTGTGATCGTACACTGCCTGCCGCTCGCGGTGGTCAGAATGACATTGATGCTGTCGTAGTCACCTAGTTTACCGATTTTCTCATCAGTCAGAACCGAGGCCGCGGCCTGCACGGTCTCGACCTCCTCGCCAAGCAGCCAACGCGCGACATCGAAGTCATGGATCGTCATGTCGCGGAAGATCCCGCCAGAGACTTTTATGTAATCATAGGGCGGCGGACCTGGGTCGCGGCTGGTCAACGTGATCATCTCGACGTTCCCGATCCGACCATCTTCGATCGTTTTTTTGAGCGCCATGAAATCCGGATCGAATCGGCGCTGGAAACCCACCATGAGCGTCCCACCCTGATCCTCGACAGTTTTTAAGCAGGTCTTGACCCGTTCAAGACTCAGATCCACCGGTTTCTCGCAGAACACTGCCTTGCCCGCCTTAGCGAAATGTTCGATCAAGTCGGCATGGGTGTTGGTTGGCGTACAGATAGCCACGGCATCGACGTCGTCACTCGCTGCAATCTCGTCAATACTTCGGATGCCACAGCCGTAAGCGACGGCGACCTTTTTTGCCGCATCGGCCATTGGATCGGCGATGGCAACAAGCGTGGCACCAGGCGTTGCGGTTACGGCCCTTGCATGAACCTGGCCGATCCGACCGGCTCCCAGGATGGCAAATTTCACTGTCATGTTGTCCTCGTTGATCAGCGGTATGGATAGGTCAAAATTATTCTGTTAGCGGCCGACGTAGGGAGAAACCGTCGACCGCTATGAGGGTCATTTTGCTGGGAAACCCTCGTTTAGCGTTTGGATTCGGGAACGCGGCGCTAGGCGGCGTCCTCGTACTCCGGCTGGGTCTTGGCGCCGGTGATGTAGGCTACGACGTCTTCGCCGTTCGTCTCTTCCTTCTTCAGGTTGGCGCAGATACGTCCGCGCCGGAACACGACGATGCGGTCCACGAGATCCATAACCTGGCGCATGTTGTGGCTGACAAGGATCAACGGCTCACCGGCTTCTTTTAGAGTGCGGACGATGTTCTCAACCTGCGCAGTCTCCTGAACCCCGAGCGCGGCCGTAGGTTCGTCCATAATTGTCAGCTTTGAATGGAAAGTCGCCGTTCGTGCGATTGCGACACATTGCCGTTGACCGCCCGACATCCGCTCGATCGAGCCGCGGATATTAGGGATTTTCACACCGGTCTTTTCCAATGCATCGAGTGTACGCTGGCGCATAGCCTTGTAGTCTAGGATCGAAAATGGCCCCAGCTTCCACTTTAGGATTTCCCGCCCGAGAAACAGGTTGTCTGGCACATCAAGCTGATCGGCCAAGGCCAGCGTCTGAAATACAGTTTCAATGCCCGCGTTGCGGGCTTCGAGTGGGCCGGCGAAATGGACGGGGTTGCCATCAAAGATGATCTCACCGCGCGTGCGTTGTTCAACGCCGGTGATCTGACGCACGAATGTCGACTTCCCAGCGCCGTTGTCACCCATGATGGCCACGTGCTCACCTTTTCGGACCGTGAAGTTTGCGCCTTCCAGCGCGTGGACACCGCCGTAATGTTTGGTCAGGCCGCGGGTTTCGAGAATGATATCGTTCATGTCTTAGCTCCCTTACGACTTCGATACAGCACGCTGTTGTCGCCATTGATCCAGTACAACTGCCCCGATAATGATCGAGCCCATTGCCATGAGTTGGTAAAATGCGTCCAGCTTAATAAATGTGAATCCCGACTGGATGACTCCAAACACCATCGCGCCCAATACAGTACCGATGATCGAACCGCGCCCACCAGTCAGACTGACGCCGCCGATGACCGCCATTGCAATCGCGTACAATTCATAGAATTGGCCCATACCGGCTTGTGCCGTCAGGTTCTTGGAACTGAGCACAATCGCTGCGAAGGCCGCTAGCATCGAGGCCATCATGTAAACCATGACCTTGTGCCGCCGAACGTTTATGCCTGACATCCGCGCTGCTTCTTCGTTCGAACCGATGGCATAGGTGTGCTTGCCGTAAATGGTGTAGCGCATGATGAGGTGAAGCAAGACAGCAAGCCCGATGAACCATACAACCGGCATCATGCTTGTGCCGATAAAGGCGTAGCTATCTGTCGGGAACGATACGGGTTGGCCTTTGGTCCACCATTGCGAAATACCACGACAGATCAGGAACATGCCCAGCGTCGCGATAAACGGTGGAATGCGCGCGAAAGCTATAAAGAAGCCATTGATGGACCCAATTAGTGCACCGAATGCCAATCCGACTATCAATGGCACGATTACCGCCAAGTCCATCGCCCAAAGACCAAAAACTGCCTTGGGGTTGGGGTTACCGTTCACCAATTCGGTTTGAGCAAAAGACATAACGATCATCGCCGTCGCTCCAACCAAAGGCCCGGATGAAAGATCGATGCCACCCAAAATAATGACTTGGGTCACGCCGAGCGAGATGATCCCGATGATCGCGACTTGCAGGATGATAATCTTAAGCCGTGCGATATTAAGAATGCTTCCGTCGCGCGCTTCGTTGAAATCAAAAAGCATGCTTTGACCGTTCATATAGGGCAGAAACTGTCCTAAAGCTTCGAACAGCAAAATAATGAGAACAAGAGCGAGAAAGACGTTAAACTCGTTGGGCCATGAACGCTTCGACTTGTCGAAAGTCAGTCCCCCAACACCGTGTGATGCTTGATCAGCCATTCCCGTCTCCCTCCAGAAATTTGCATTGTCACGTCATTGGATGCGGCGCAGTGAACGCCGCATCCGTTTATTGATCTTTCAACGTTAGTTCGCCGACAGGTAATCGTCGATGTTGGCCGGAGTCACGAGTTCGAAAGGAATATAGACTTTCTGATCCACTTCCTCACCGCGTGCGAGTGCCAATGCTGCATCAAGAGCCCCAGAGCCCTGCCCTGCTGCGTTCTGGAACACAGTCACGTCGAGATCGCCCGCCTGCATCGCAGATAGCGCGTCTTGCGTAGCATCGACACCACCAACAACAATCACATCCATATCAAGACCAGCGGCCTTCATTGCCTGGATCGCTCCAATCGCCATTTCATCGTTGTTCGCGATGACTGCGTTGAACTCTTCGCCGGAAGACAACCAGTTGGTCATCAAGCTGGTCGCTTGCTCACGGCTCCAGTTCGCAGTCTGGCGGTCGATGATCTCGATGAAGTTACACATATCTGTACCAAGAATATCATCGACGTCTTTTGTACGCTGAACGGCCGCCTGATTGGAGAGTTCACCCATCATCAGGTAGGCACGGGCACCACCGCCCAAACCTTGGCTCCGCAAAATCTTGCAGATTTCGAACGTTTCCAAGGTGCCGGACTCGATTTCGTTCGAGGCGACAAATGCTTGGTTGTCTGGAAGCGTATCCACGTTAATCGGCTGGCGATTCACATAAACAAGCGGCACACCTGCGGCTTCTGCTGCTTGTGTCATCGCTTGCGTGGCTGAAGTGTCAACTGGGTTCACAATGATTGCATCAACGCCAGACGCGATGAAGTTGTTGATCTGGTCCAACTGACGGGCCACATCGTTTTGCGCGTCCTCAATCTGAACATCGACTCCTTCGGTGCCGTCTGCAAGTTCTTGGATGCCGTTCCGCAGAACTGTCAGGAAATTGTCATCGAAGAGTGCCATTGATACGCCAATTTCTTCGGCCATGGCACTGGTGGTCATAAGCGTCGCTAACGCTGCTGCGGTAATAGTCTTTTTCATAGGTTCCTCCCATTGATGGTGTCCGGCGCACCATTTTCCATGCCGGAAGCCCCAGAGCGGGGCGATTGCTCCTCACGTCAGGCAGCGAGCGCCTGAAGCCGCGAGGAAATGAAATCGAACGACCGTTTGATCTTGGAATAGGGATCATCGAGCGCGTGGGTCTCCGGTGAAAAACATTCGTAGGAGACCGGACCGTCATAACCAGCCGCCAATAACGACGCGATTTGCTCGACGTTGCCGAGCCGATCGTGTTCATCGACGAGAACGCGATGCTCGTCTTCCAATTGCGAAACACCTAACTTCGGATCAACCACTGCCGAGATATGCACGATGCCGGTCATCTCGGGAAAGATCGGCCCACCATCAGCCAGGGTATGATGGAATGTGTCGTGTACGATCTTGAAATGATCCTCCCCACCAACTGAGGCGATCATCTCGACAAGTTCTATCTTTGAGCGCAGCGACGAACGCTGAAAGCCCAGAGGTTCAACGAGCGCCGTCAGCTCAGCATCTTGCAACAAGGGAAGGACGCCTTTGAGCGCGACCCTGAGGTTCGCCTGCCGCTCTCCATTGCCGAGCGCGGTGCCGTCATTCCGCGGAATGAGGCTGATGGTTTCGGCTCCGGATGCCTTGGCCGTTGCGATCAGCGACTTGACCGCGTCTTCACGCTCAGGATTCCAGTCGTTAAACGGATAGACTTGGCTCAGCCCAACAAGACGAAGCCCCTTGTCCGAGGCGATTTGTCCAGCTTCTGCAGGATCTAGATTATCGAACAACGGGCGGGAAATATCATTACGCACTTCGACCCCGACGCAGCCGAGCTTTGCGGCCAATTCGAGAAAAGGAATGTAACCGAGATTCGGCACAGTCATATGATTCAGCGCTGTCTGCATTTTTGTCCTCCCAAGCTGGTACCTCCCACCAGCAACGAGATCACAATTGCGACGATTCTAGCCCTCGGTCAATCAACCGAGCTGCATTTAACGTCATTCATGACGCATTTAAGCGCCTCATAATGATGTTTTTACGTCATTAAACGATTTCGGGGAGGTGCAGCAGCGGTTCCAAAAAATACTGTCCCGCGACGCCATCATCCGGCTGCCCGCGGGCAGCGATCATCATTTCGACGAGATCCCGGCAGAGGTCCGGGAGTGGCGTCGCAATGGCCATAATTGCATAGCCATCGACAAGTGCCGCGCGACTTTCGGCCGTCAATTCATTGACGATGAGTGCGACCTGGGGTTCGGCATGTCTCTCGCGCAAGGCCGCAATCGCTCCTTCCATGCCACCGCCAGCCACGTAAATCCCCTTTAGGTCTGGATGTCGATCGAGCAAGTCGAGGGTTGCCTCATAGGTCAGCTGCCGCGTTTCCAAATTCACCAGCGTGTCCAGGACACTGAAACCGTAGCCTGCCTCTCTAACAAAAGACCGAAAACCAACCTCTCGAAGATCATGGCCGTGCCAGCGGTTGCCACCTACAAATATTGCAAGTTTACCCGGTTCATGCACAGTTTTTGTAATCAACCAAGCGGCCAGTCGGCCAACCTTCATGTTGTTCAAGCCGACATAGTTTTTTCGAATGCCCTGCGCAAAATCGTTCAACAGGGAAAAGACGGGAACATCTTTGTCTTTCAACACTTGGACGATCCAATCCAGTTTTTGGTCATTCACTGCTGAACTGGCAATTGCATCGCAAGTCTCACCGAGCTCAGTTAGGATCTCCGCGAATTCAGCAGGCGATTGAGATGACGAGTAACGAATGAGCGCTTCGCCGCGTATGTCTTTGCGTGCCGTCACGGCTTGTTCGATTTCCCGCGCGAAGTTGCGATAGAATTCTTGCGATTGCTTGAGTAGGACAAAACCGAGTTTCACTTCCGGAAGTGATTGGTCGAGCCGGTCCCGGAACGTTCCCATGCCGTAATACCCAACCCGCTGCGCCGCTTCGGAGATTTTCCGGAGTGTTTCGGGCCGGACAGTGCCGCGACCGTTGATTGCCCGATCAACGGTTGTCACGCTGACACCCGCCTCGCGAGCAACGTCCTTGATTGTTGATCTATTCGCCAAGCGCATTTCCCAGATGACGGATTTTCGTCATGTGAGGCTAGAACCTTCATCCGGCATTGGCAACTATGTCCTGGCTTACCCACTAATATCTGCTCAAGCTTGACGGTCTTCGAAGTAATCTGAGAAAAGAAATCACGTCTTCCGGCGTTGTCGCTTTGGCATGCGCCAATCTCTCGGGACATATTTCAAGATCAATGAACGTCGCCGTATCATTTTCGCTGATCCATAGGATCGACAACTCCGAGGTCTCCCAAGCGTACACCCAACCAACCGTGTGCTTGCCATTGGGTCCAATCAGCCGAGCAATGGGTGATGCTTCTTCGTTAAAATGGGTCACTATCTAATTCACTTTGAACTTGCTGCCGGATGTCGGGGCGCCAGAAAACAAATTGGGGTTGAGGGTCTATCCCAGAGTTGCGGCGCTAGAAATTCGCGGGCTGGAGACCGCCTCGGCTTGAATACTCTTGATCATGAATTCTGAGAGACACTTCGGCCTTCGCTTGATAAAATGACTGTTTCAAAATACCCCCCAACTCCCACGTGCAAATTGCCTTCCTCACTCGCCCGAGATGGCGCTCAACCCCAATTCGGGAAATTTTCAGCCGAAGACAATAGTCTACCATCCGAATGTAGAATATATTGCGTGGTTATATACTCTACATCTGGGCTCTGCCTTTGGCATGAAGCTACGGATACAACTTGGTTTGAATATTCAGGAAGCGCGCCGATCCAAAGGGTTCAGCCAAGAAACCCTTGCGCATCGCGCCGACATTGATCGGGGCTACATTGGCAAAATTGAAAACGCAAAGCATGCGGCAACGATTGACATGATTGAAGCTATCGCCTGGGCCTTGGATATTGAGGCGCAGGAACTTCTTAAGCCTCGAATTTGATTGCCCAGCATTTAGACTGGTTGCCGAGCAAGGCTAACGTTCAAGTGTCCCCAAGAACCGCCCATATTCTTCGCTGACCTCCCACGCTTCCTGAAACGCGCGCGCCCGTTCGTCGTCAAGGCAGCGCAAATAGCTCTGTATAGCCTGAATGTAGATCTCGAAGTCGTTCTGGATGAGGTCAGCGTATTCTCGAGCAGCTTGCGGATCGCTCGGTACAAAAGGCCGCTCTGGCGCGAGACAGTTGGCACTGCTGGCTGAACTCCCAAGCACAGCACTCAATAGTATAACCTGCGGGACCAAATGCAGTAGCTTCATCTTTTGCCAAGAATCCTGTATATGACGCAGCACGGCAAAGCCCTCGAACCAATCAGGCCGAGGGCAAATACCACATCAGAATCGCAATAATATACCTTGCGTTTCGTTAATATACTTTCGTATGTTCGTGATGTCCATGGTGGGCAGTGCGATCCTACGTCTCGAGAATAGAGAAGTGTGATCGCAGTTATGAACTGGGAAGTAGAAGCACCAAATGTGGTCACTGAGGCTAGATTCCGCGAACTCGTGGAAAGCGGCTATAGCGCCGAGATCCTGTGCCAGGAAACTGCGCACAAGAAAGGTCCAAGTTATTACGGGGTCTGGATCATGCGCGCCGTCTCTGATGACGGTTTGGAGAAACTCTTGGTCACGGCTCGGACCCGCACAACACACAACGACATCAAAATCCGTGAATTCAAGACCATCACGGGCGTGGTCTCGTTCCTCGTTGGCATTGGCTTCTCCCACGCCGATGTTCCGCTGGAAGAAGGCCAGCGAACAACTCACAAACTCGCTAGCCTCAATAAAGGCAGCAGCAACTAGCTTTCTCTTCATTTGTTTGCTTGCGCCACCTGCGGTAGCCCAAATGGTTCTGGTCATGGAGAGCGACGGCTCTCTGACCGCCACGCACTCCCAAAACAGCTTTGCTCGGAATTACAACGATGGCGTAGGCCAAGGCTCGGCGGCCGATGCGCTCGCAATCTTTGACGAACCTGATGCTGCGGCCGCAACAGAAGAACTCCGCATCGCCGCCATCGCGCCGCGTGCTCCCCTGCCCCGTGCGGATGTTCTTACGGCGATCGAGGCCACAGCGCTACGTTATGGCAGCCATACCGGTTTGCGCCGCGCGGGACTTTCGGTTTCAGACTGGCTCGTACTCTTCCGCGCCAACATAGAAATTGAAAGCGCGTACCGCCAGAATGCCGTTTCCAGCGCTGGTGCCATTGGCCTTGGACAGCTGATGCCTGCAACCGCCCGCGATCTTGGTGTCGATCCGCGTGATCCGCTGCAGAACCTCGATGGTTCCGCCCGCTATCTTGCGATGATGCTGGAGCTGTTCGGCGATCCGCGTCTTGCCTTGGCCGCCTACAACGCTGGCCCCGACGCCGTGAGGCAGTACAACGGCATCCCACCTTACCGAGAAACCCAAAATCATGTGGCACGCGTCATGGCGGTCGTCGCTCGACTGGAAGGAACAAACCCATGAGACATCTATCTTCATTATTCATCGCATCATTAGCGCTGTTTCTATTGATCGCAGACCCTGCACTTGCGCAAAGCATCGACCTTTCCCCAATTCAAAGTCTGCTACAGGGCATCGTCGATGCGCTGACTGGACCACTTGGCGTCGTGATCGCTACACTGGCTGTGCTTGGCGTGTTCCTCAGCTGGTTCTTCAACATCATCGATCTGCGCCAAGCACTCTGGGTGTTGGTCGGGATCGCTGGCGTTGCGGCTGCCCCTACTATCGTCGCAGCGGTCTTTGCAGGTGGCTGAGAGCTCCCCCCTCTTCCTCGGCCTCGTGCGGCCACCCAAGCTCCTAGGCCTGCCCATCATGTACGCGATGGTCTGGCTCTTTGGCTCAGTACTGCTGTTCGTCTGGGTGCAGCACATCGTGATCCTTGGGGTTGCGATCGTGCTCTATCCCGTCTTATGGAAAGCAGCCGATTGGGATCCGCGATTCATCGACGTGATGATGACGGCGCTGCAGGAAACACCGCCCACCCGAAACCGGCAAGCTCATGGCGGCGACAGCTATGCCCCGTGATGAAACCGGCAACGATGCCCTCGATCCCCTCACCTTAACGCCGGACTGGTACGCGAGAGAAACGCGCCTCGCGCATATGCTGCCCTATGTCAGTTTGGTCGATGACCAAACGGTGCGCACGCGGGTGAACGAACTGTTCCAATGCATCCGCTTGGATGGGGTCAACAGTTACACAACCGATGATGCCTACCTCGACAAAGTCACAGCCCTCTTTGCCCGTATCGTTGCGCAGCTGGGTCCAGAATTCAGCTATTATGTACATAAGGTCTCAAAGGCGATTGCTCCGGAGCTTGAACCCGTACGCGACGAAAGCTTTGCAAGAGACGTGGATCGCCTGTGGCGCGAGAAACTGGCGACCAGCGGGCTGCGCGATAAGACACTGACTCTTACGGTCATGCACCGCCCTCCGTCCAAGAGTTTTCTTCCGTTCCTCAATCGCAGCGCACCTGAGCGCTTCAAAGAAGAAACCCAAAAGCGCCTTCGGCGACTGAACGAGGCCGTGAATGTCTTTGCCTCGGGGTTGGCTGATCTCAAACCGCGCGTGCTGTCGGCGAAGTCTGGCGAGCTGGTTGGGTTCCTCGGGGCGCTCAATACCGGTCAGGAACTGCCGCTCTTTCCTGCCAGCACTTACGGCTTCCTGTCGTTCAACGTGGCCAACACCCGCGTGACATTTCTTGAGGATCATTTTCAGCTGTCAGAAGGCGTCGTTGGTCACCGCTATGGCAAGAGCTTCACCATCGGCGAATATTCCGAGGCCACGTCCTGCACGATGTTCGACATGCTGAACCTGCCAGTCGACATGATCGTCACCCATTCGTTCACGCCAATCAATTCCAACCTCATGGCCGGACGGATCAAGCGCCAGAAACGACAGATGCAGGCGTCACAGGACGCTGCCTTGTCACTGATGGAAGCGCTCGACATCGCCGCGGATGATCTCGAGGCAAAACGCCAGAGCTTTGGTGAACACCATATGGTCGTGACGATCTTTTGCGACACGCTGGACGAGCTGCAGACCCTGAGTGCTGAAATCGTCAACGCCGCCGCTGCTGAAGGCGTGAAGATGATCGGCGAGCGGGTCGCAGCAAAAGCGCATTATCTTAGCCAACATCCCGGCAATCAGCCCAAACGCGTACGCGCCAGTGCCATCACAAACCGCAACTTTGCGGATTTCGCAGCGTTTCACCGCACACAACTCGGCAAGAAGGCGAGTGAGCTGCCATGGAGCAAGGTGATCACCATGCTCCCCACGCCCGAGCAAAGTGCCTATCGGTTCTCTTATCATGAGCAAGGCAGTCCTGATAAAGAACCTACCAGCGGTCATACCTTGATTATGGGACGGCCCGGATCGGGTAAATCCGTTCTTTCCGCTTTTCTCATGACCCAAGCCCGCAGGGCGGGCGCGCGGATCTTCGTCTTTGATTACCGACTTGGTATGGAGATGGCGGTCCGCGCCAACGGGGGCAGCTATGCAGCATTGAAGGCTGGACAAGCCACTGGTCTCAATCCGCTTTGGACCGAGGTGGACGATCGCGGCACGGCTTGGCTCTCGGACTGGCTGGCCACCCTGCTCTACCGCGCGGACAAGCCGCTAACGCCCGTTCAAACCAACCGTATCCAAGAAGTCGTGCGTCAGAACGCGAACGCCACCGACCCGGCTTTGCGCAATTGGAAGGACTTCGCCTCGCTTTTTGTTTCCACCGATGATGCCGGTGATTTGCACCAGCGACTGCTCGAGTGGACCAGCGATGGTCGCTATGGCTGGATATTTGGCCAATCCTTGGAAGATACGTTTTCTCTCGAGGGAGATGTGGTCGGGTTTGATCTTACTGGCATTCTGGATTCCGAGTCCGAGAAAGAACGGATGGCCGTGCTCAGCTACCTGTTCCGCCGCGTCGAGCGCGAAATCGAAGACCGCCGTCCTACGATCATCATCATTGATGAAGCCTGGAAAGCCCTCGACAACGCCTACTTTGCCGAACGGCTTTCGAATTGGCTGGTGACGGCGCGCAAGCAAAACACCGTAGCTGTGATGATGACGCAGTATGCCAGCCAGCTGGAACGCACCCGCACCGGCAAGACCATCGTCGAAGCGGTCCCGACGCAAATCCTGCTGCCAAACATCCGCGCCCATGCGTCCGATTACGCGATGTTGAACCTATTCGAGAAGGAGCTCGATGTGCTTCTTAACACAGGCAGCAATTCGCGGCTGGCGCTTATTCGCGACGACCAAGGATCGATCGTAGTTGATGCCGATCTCAGCGCATTGGGACCAATTCTCACCATTCTGGGCGGCATGGAAAAAGGCGAAGCCCTTGTTGGTGCTGACTACCGCGACCGTCCTGATTTCTGGAGACTACAATGACACGACCACTGATCCTTCTCGCCGCGCTTGGCGTGCTTACCTCCTGCGCCCAATACCAAGAACCACAGGCCAATTGCTTCACGTTCCTTGCGGCAGTTGCACCGGTTGATCCCGATTGCACCTTCACGCCTCTTGGCACTCTGGAGGGTGACATTGAAGTCTAAGCTCGCTCATATCCTCTGCGTGTCTTTGATGCCCGGTCTCGCGGCTGCTCAAGGCGTGCCAACGGTCGATAACGGTCTGACCGCACGCGACATCGTAGAAACCGGTGATCGTGAAATCGATCTTGCGACCCAAGCCGACAAGCTATCCGTGCGCGAACTCATTGCCGAGATCGAACGCGAACAATTGGAAACGCTGGCGCGTATTCTCGACGCGCACACCAGCTTTGGAGGCCAAGGCCTGCCCGCAATGGTGTCCGATTTGGAATCTGGCAGCGGCGATCCTGCCCGGTCGGTGGAGGCCGTCTATGGCTCAGGCGAGGTTGATCCCAATCCCGCGGGGACACAGATGTTTGGCGATGCGGCCCAGAATATCGAACAACTCATTATCCGCGTCGCGCAAGAGACCAGCGGCTTTGCGGGTGTCGGGCGCGCCGGACTCTCTCCCGTCCAATGGCGCGCCCTTCTACAGGCTCTGATTTGGCAAGAAAGTCGTTTTACGATTGGTGCGCGTTCTCCCGTTGGCGCATTTGGCCTGACCCAGATCATGCCGGGCACCGCGAGCGACCTCGGTATCAATCCGGAATACTACGATAGCCCTTACCTACAGGTGCATGGCGGCGCGCGATACTTGGCCACGCAACTCAACACCTTTGACGGCAACATCATCAACGCGCTTGCTGCGTACAATGCGGGGCCGGGTCGCGTGTTTGAATACAGCGGCGTGCCCCCGTTTCGCGAAACCCAGCACTACGTCACTGTCATTCCCGAACGCTACAATCTCTATCTGAGCCGCATCGGAGGCATTGAGGCCTTGGGCACAATCGATCCGGCTCTACTGGCCAATGCCAATCTCTCGATCACGGGGCACGGCGTTGCTTTCTACGGAAACAATTCCCCTGCCGCGATCCGGCAAGCCGCCCTTCGTATCCACGATATTGTCGAGCGCATTTCCGAAACAGAGGATGTGCAAGAAAGCGTGGCGCTCAACACCTATGCCCGCGCCGAACTGGTGCGCCTCGTCTCCGCCCGCATCCGGCTGCAGGCCGCACGCACCCGCGTGTTGTCCGCAGAAGAACTGGCACAGGCCAGCGCACGCATGGCGGAAGATGCCTTCATGGAATTTACGATCAGGGAGATTGATTGATGGGACATTTACTCATGAGGACGGCCTTGGCCACAACGCTTGGGATTGGTTTGCAATTGGGCACCCTCTCTCCCGCCCTTGCCCAAGGTGTCCCCGTGGTCGACACCCAAAACATTGCTCAAAATATCCAGCAGCTAAGGCAGATGATCGAAGACGAGATTCTGCAAAACGAACAGCTGACCCAGTTGCGCGAACAGCTGGCCACACTCACCGACCAACTTGCGGAACTGCAACGCACCTATGAGGCCCTGACCCGTCTTGCCGAACTGCCGGAAATAATCCGCACTCAAATGGAGGACGAGCTCAACGGCCTATTGGACCAAGAGTTCGGCGATATCATCGCAACCATCGAGGCCATCAAGAATGGGGACTTCTCGGGCCTGTCCGGGTCGGGCGCAGGCGAGATCGAAACCCAGATGGACCGCGTGCTGGCCGATCTTGGGTTTGATGACGATACGCTCTCGGAAATGGCCAGTAGCGGGAACGCGAGCGCCAACCGGATTGCGACCCAAGCCACGACTGGCGCGCTGGTTTCGGCCGCAGCGCAAAACAGCTATGGCGATGCGGGCCAATCACTTGAGCGCGTCGATCGGCTGGTTGGCCTGATCGACGACATGGATGAGTTGAAGGAAAGCGTCGATCTCAACACGCGCGTGACGGCAGAACTTGCGATTGCGCTGGTCGCCATGTGGCAGCTTGAAGCCATTCAAACCGTCGGTGACGGCACGGGTGGCATAATCGATGCCGCCACCATCGCCGAAGAGCAGCGGTTCATGGATTTCACCTTGCCTGATCTCAATGCAGATTGAGGTTTGATGCGTGGCGAGTGAACAAGAAATCATTGAAGAAGAGCTGGTGTACGGTGCCCTGCGTCGTGAACGGCTTTGGCAGCGGCTTGGCTTGATTGGCCTCATCTTTGGCATTCTCGGGTGTCTGAGTGCCGCCGCCGTCGCAATCCTCGATGTCGATCCGCCACCTGTCGTGGTGCCTTATGATCCCGCGACCGGCTTTGCCCTGCCGGAGGCCTCTGTTGGGGCAACGACCGTCACAGAAAACCAGGCCATCATTGAGGCGGAAGTCTTCCGCTATATCAGTGACCGCGAGGTCTACAACCAACTCGACAATGACGTGCGGGTCAGAAGTGTGTTGCGGCGATCCGACGGCGCCGCTGAAGCTTCGCTGCGCCAAATTTGGAACAGTGCCAATGCGGACTATCCGCCCTCACTGTATGGAGCCAACGGACGACTTGATGTCGAGGTTCTCAGCATTAACCGGATCGGCACTAACCGCGCCACAGTCCGCCTGAGCAAGCGCCTGAACTCAATCAATGGCGTCCAGACCGGTCTCTTCACAGCAACCCTGCTCTTTGAATTCCGCCCCGAGACCAGCCGCTCCATCGATCAGGTTTGGTCTAATCCCTTTGGCTTCACCGTACTGGAATATTCCATCCGCTCCGACAGATTGGAGAACTAGTTTGCTTACAAAGTTGTTCAGTATTCTCGTGCTTGCCGTGATACCGGGTTTGGCCATTGCCGAGGCCATCCCGCGCGGCGGACCGAATGACAGCCGTGTGCGTCTTGCGACTTATCAAGAAGCCCAAGTCTACCGGCTGAGTGTCTCATTGACCCATGTGACCACGGTTGAGTTTGGCGAGGGCGAAAGCATCCGCTCGATCATTGCAGGCGACACAGAAGGCTTTGAAATCGATGGCGTCCCAGGCGGACAGGCCTTCGCGATCAAACCTGTCGCACGCGGCGTCCATACCAACGTGACTGTCTATACCATTCGGCGCAGCTATTACTTCAACGTCCAAGAGACGCAAAGCCCCACCTTCTATGTGGTCCAGTTTCGCTATCCTGATGACGATGCGAGACCAACCCGCGCGATCGCACAGCAAGCTCCCAACTATAATTATGGGGCCAGCAGGCAATCCGAATTCACCCCGACGCGCGTATGGGATGACGGGACGTTCACGTATTTCGCATTTGCCCGAAATGCGCCGGTGCCAGCCATCTTCAGATACTCCAGTGGCCGCGAGCGCACGGTAAATACGCAGGCCATCGAGGATGGTGTGATCCGCGTCTCAGGCGTGAACACGCAGTGGGTGCTGCGTCTCGGGGATGAGGTGGTTTGCATTCAAGTGACCCCACCAGCAGGTGCGTCGTCATGAGCGATGCCGGGGACACAGAGCTCGAAAAACGCCTCGCCGCACTAGAACAAGGCGGAAATCGCGGGGGTTCACCTAAGACTAGACGCTCGCCCCTTCTTGCCGTCATCGTCGTCGCACTCGTTGGTGCCGGTGGCGCCGTTCTCTACATGGTCTCCGGACCAGATGAAGAAACGGCTCTGCCAACAGCCACACCCGATGTTTTTCAAAATGAGGGAGACGGCTTTGGTGCGATCGAAGCCATACCTGCGCCCCCTGCCCCGGAAACACAAATTGTCGTAGCCCCCGCCGCACCTTCAGAGCCCAACGCAGAGCTTCTCGCGCAATTGGCTGCCCTCCAGGCCCAGATCGAGGAATTGCGCAACGCGCCGGAACCGGTGGTAGAAGAAGATACGGCCGCCGCGGACGCCATTGATGGGCTAACGGCTCAGATTGTGGCCTTGCAAACTGCATCGGAGGCAGCCCAACAGCTGTTTCAGGACGAATTGACGGCGCGTGATCGCGAGCTGGAACAAATCCGTATGGACTTGGAGTTGGCCCAACTTGAGGCCAATCGGCCCGTGCCTGCGCCGGTTCCTATCGGACCATCCGAGGAAGACCTCCTTGCGCGAGAGGCAGAACGGTTGCGCCGTGAAGAGGAGGCCCGCCGCATGGCTGATCTTGAGCGACGCGCAGCAGAAGAACGCGCGTTTCAGGAGCGCCGCGTTACCTCCCCTACAATTGCATTTGGCGGCACGTCAGGCGCGAATGAAACCCCGCTTACCGAGCGCACATTCGGCGAAGTGACCGACTTTGTCCTAAACGGCGCGCTGCCGATCTCCGTCACCCAAGCACAGGTGATCGCCAATCCTTCGAACACGATCATTCAAGGCACGATGATACAGGCTGTCATGGAAACCGCACTCGACAGCTCCCTGCCCGGCCAGGTCCGCGCGGCCGTCTCAGAGGATGTCTTCAGCTTTGACGGATCCCGCCTTCTTATCCCACGCGGGTCGCGGCTGATCGGGCGCTATCGCTCAGGTGTCGATATTGCACAGCAGCGCGTCACCATCGCTTGGGACCGGATTATCCTACCGGACAATCAAACCATTCAGATCAGTTCCTTTGGCGGCGACGAGTTGGGCCGATCAGGCGTGACCGGCTTTGTCGATACACGCTTTGCGGAACGCTTTGGCTCCGCAGCTCTGATTTCGCTCATCTCGGCGGCCCCGAGTGCAGCAGCCGCCTCTGTAGAAGATGAACCCACAGCAGACGTTCTCGAAGATGTGGGCGATGATCTGGCCGATGCGACTGACAGCGTGATCAGCGATTACCTCTCCATCGGTCCCGTTTTCTACGTCGACCAAGGTGCCCGCGTCACGGTCATGGTCGACCGCGATCTGGAGATCTTTTGATCCATGTCGCTGAGCTATCTTCAAACCTCACTTGATAAGCTGGACGCGGCGTCCCGCGACGATGTCATCGAGATCTGCATAAACCCCGACGGTACCTGCTGGGGTGAATTCCAAGGCGATCACTTCATGCGTTTGCTGGATCAGCGGCTGTCGGAGACTGCCATTAAAGATCTGGGCAATCAGATTGCCTCCAGCGCAAACACCACCATGAGCAAGGACAGACCCATTGTATCGGTCTCGATTGCCTACAAAGACCGCCCGATCCGCGCGCAGGTCATCACGCCACCTGCTGTCATGTCGGCCATGTCGATCAGCTTGCGGTTCTTCTCAAGCCTTACCCTCGAAAACATCGAATTGTCGTTTCTGTTTGGCAAAGAGCGCAAGCTTGAAGAGGTGCGCCTTGAGAAAACCAAACAACTGCGCGCGGTCGTGGAAGCCGGCGTGATCGACGATGCGCTGGCCTTTTGCGTTGAGAATAGGCTGAACATGATCGTCTCGGGTGGTACGTCGACAGGCAAAACCGTGGCGGCGCGCAAGATACTTTCGCATGTCGGCGCTGAGGAGCGGATCATTACGATCGAGGAGGCGGCCGAGCTTCTGCCTGCTCAACCAAACGTGGTGACGCTTATCGCCAACCGCGATGCCGCGTTCCAAACCGCAGACGTTCTTCTCACCGCGACGCTGCGCATGCGGCCGGATCGTATCATTCTCGGCGAGGTGCGCGGCAAAGAGGCCATGACCTTCCTGGAGGCCATCAACACGGGTCACGGCGGATCAATGACCACGCTCCATGCCGAAACCCCGCAATTGGCGGTTCAGCGATTGGCAATCGCTGCTCTCAAGACGGAAATCCCGATGACCTATTCGGACATGGTTCGATACATCGAAAATTCCATCGACGTGATTATCCAAACCGGGCGTCACAACGGCGCGCGTGGCATCACCGAATTTTACCTCCCCGGCATGGAACAGATTGGAGCATCAGCGTGAAAACCTATGAATACGAGATCCTGTCGTTCCCGATGGATCGCAAAAACAGCCTGATTGAGATGCAGGCTGCGTTGAATGCGAAGGGCCAGATCGGGTGGGAGGTGGTCTCAATCAGTTCTTCCGAGTTTGCCAATATCGGGCACACGGCTTTCCTGAAACGTGAAACCTCCGAAGGCAAAGATGTTGGAGGCACGCAATGAAGGGTCGTGTTTTCCATTTCACTCGGCTCACGATTGTTTTGGGTCTGATTGCACCGCCCTTAGTGGCGGAGCGCAATCTGATTCCCAGCCTCGAGAGCACACCAGATGTCTGCTCTCAGCGCCCAAACGAACCCGATTGGATGGAAAACATCGCGCTGCAAGACGCCTACCAGCGTGTCTTGGTCCAGGACATCTATCGTGCACAGAACATGGAGCGGATCGTTGAGACGGGGCTCTGCGGCTGTTCTGTCCGTTTCCCAACTTGGGATTCAGCCGAAGGCACCTTCCGAGAAAACCACGCCAATGCGGACCGTTCAGAAATGCTGCAAGCCTCGGACACCTACAACCGCCACGCAAATGATCTTCGACCTCAAGCCCAAGCAATCTGCGAAGCCGCAGGCAATTGGTAGGGAAATCCTGAAATGAGCGTTGTCACCTACTTCGTTGAAACCTCCCAAGGCTATCTCGACACGGCCGCCGAAACACAGTTCGGGTCCGTTGCCGCAACGGTGGGGACGCTTCTCGTCCTTGGAACAACTCTCGTCGTGATCTTCGTCTTTCTGAACATGATCTATCAATACAAAGCGATGGACGGGCGAACGGCGTTCTGGCTCGCGATCAAGATCGGGCTCATCGGGATATTTGCGACCAATTGGGTCCAGTTCAACGCGTTTTCATCAGCAATCCTGAACGGGATCGACAGTATAGCCGGCGCGCTTGTCGCATCCGTGGGCGGCGGGGTGCCCGGCCCTTCTGGTACATTTGCAGAAGAATTTGACCGGCTCATTGCTGAATTGGGCGAATATCTCAATGCGGCAGGGTCGGAGCTCAACTGGATGGCGGGCGCAATGCTCGATATTGTTGGCGTGCTCATGCTGTCGATCCTTGGTGGGTTGGCTGCGTTCATCTTGGTTGCGTCGCGGCTGATGATCGCCCTGCTCATCGGGATTGCGCCGGTGATGATTTTTCTAACGCTGTTCGACGTAACAAAAGACTATTTCGCGCGGTGGCTTTCGGCGCTGGTGTCCTTTGCGATCTATCCGATTGTCGTGGCTGGTGTGTTCGCGACGATCACTGGCGTGTCTTCTGCACTTATTGGTGAGCTTGGTGATCCTGAAGGAGCGACAAATATTGGCGCGCTCATCCCGTTTTTCATGATGGTCTTGATGGCCAAGGGGTTCATCGTCGCAACTCCGTTCATAGTCAGAGCGATTTCCGGGAACATCATGATGCCAGCGTTGTCTGGCGGCTTGGGTGGCGGCTACGGCTTTGCCCGTGCAGCCATGGGTAATCAGCAAGCCTACAATCGCTATCTCGTCGGGAGTGCCAGTGGGGCTGAATACGCCGCACTCAGAGCGCGTCAGATGTTTGGGGTGCAACAAATGCCGCAACGACCGGGGATGGCAAATGTGACACCCACAGGGGGCAATCCATCGACCGGAACTGGATCGCAAATGCTGGCTCAGCTTGCAAGGCTTGGCAGATTGGGACGGCGGTAGCAGCTGTAAGCAGCCATTCATGCAAATCGCAGCGAAGGCGTCAAAAGATGAAGATTTTCTGATGCGGGCCATGGTGCACGGTTTCGGCTTGGCCGGAGTGTGGCCCGCGTTGGAAAATCTCTCAGGGAGGAAGCCGCGGGGGCTGGGTAGTGTCTATGGGGAAAGAGCGCTGTTTGTTGGGCTTGTGACTGCTGCGGTTGCGTTGCTAGTCAAATTGAAGACGGCGGTTTTTACGTTTTGCCCACATGTTTGCCTAAGATCGCAGCTTGGCCGTTGCCAATGTGCACCTTTTACGTGACTTGCTGGACCGCAGCGCACAAGTGATTTTGGCCGGTGTTGCAGAAACAACCGGATCGCATTGGGCGGGATGAACGGGCAATCAGTCATGCGGCCTGTTTCCTTGGTGGAGCGCGGGATCGGGGAACCTGGCCGCGCTTGAATGTTTCGATGATCAGCATTGTGCCGCCGCAACAGGGGCACGGTTCCCGCAATGTGAATGGTGTGGGATCATCCTCGGATGGTGGTTCTTGCTCTGGCCGGCTTGCCCCAATCAGGGCTCGGACCTTTGCAATATTGGTTTTACGTTGCGCGGACGCCAGCAGGCCATAGTGCCGGATCCGGTGGAACCCGTCGGGCAGAACATGCATCAGGAACCGCCGGATGAACTCGTCCGTTGTCAGGCGCATCACCTTTTGCCGATCACCACTCTTGATCCGATAGTCCTTCCATCGGAACGCTACGGTGTTGGCATCTGCGCTGACAAGGCGCTGGTTCGAGATCGCCACCCGGTGGGTGTAGCGGCTGAGATAGGCCAGAACCGCTTCGGGCCCGCCGAAGGGCGGTTTGGCATAGACTACCCATTCGGTTTTGCGGAACGGGGCCAACCAGTTTGCAAATGCACCGGTTTTAGCCAGCCCTTTGAGGTCACCATAAAACGCCAGATCACCCGAGCGATGCAGCGCCATCAACCCCTCGACGAACAGACGCCGAAACAGCCGTGATAGAACCCGCACATGCAGGAAGAAGCCCGGTTTGCTGGCGATCCACCGAGTGCCACCAGGTGACAGACCACCGCCGGGCACGATCATGTGGATGTGCGGGTGATGGGTGAGCGCCGACCCCCAAGTATGCAGCACGCTGGTCATGCCGACACGAGCACCCATGCGCTTAGGATCAGCAGCGATGGTCGTTACGGTCTCGGCGGAAGCCCGGAACAGCAGGCCGTAAATGGCCCGCTTGTTCCAGAGGGCGATGCGGGCAATCTCGGCTGGCAGGGTGAAGACCACATGGAAATACTCAACGGGCAGCAAGTCTTCGGCCCGTGCCGCCATCCAGTCGCGCGCAGCAGGTCCCTGACACTTCGGGCAATGCCGGTTCTTGCAGCTATTGTAGGCGATATGCTGGTGATCGCACTTGGTGCAGGCTGCCACATGCCCACCGAGCGCCTCGGTCCGGCAGGCCTCTATCGCTGACATCACCTTCAACTGGCTCAGATTGATATGCCCTGCATTGGCCCGCCGCCACGCGGGACCATGTTTGCGGAATACGTCAGCAACCTCCAGCCTTGCGCGCGGCAATCCCCGTCCGTCACTCCGATCGCTTCTTACGTGTCTGCAGGTTCAACTGCTTGAGCGCCTCAAACGGGCTGGTTGTATCCCGGATCATCTTTGTGGCGACTTTGGTGTACTGCGCTGTTGTTGTCAGCTTGGCATGGCCCAACAGCACTTGGATCACTCGAACATCCGTCCCGGCTTCCAGCAGATGGGTCGCAAAACTGTGCCGGAGCGTGTGCAGCGTTGCGGGTTTGTTGATCCCGGCCATGCGTTTGGCCGATGTGAATGCCCGGTTCAACTGGCGCGGCGAGATCGGGTTGATCTTCGGCTTGCCCGGAAACATCCATCCTTCAGGCCGCGCCTCGCACCAATAGTCACGCATCAGGTCAAGCAATCCTGGCGACAGCATCACTTTACGATCTTTCCGCCCCTTGCCTTGCACGACATGGATCAGCATCCGGTCGCTGTCGATATCGCCAGTTGTGAGGTTGCAAACCTCTGAGGCGCGTAGCCCTGCACCATAGGAAATACTGAGCGCCGCGCGATATTTGAGCCCGGGACCAGGTGCTACGGCCAGAAGTTCAGAGACCTCCTCAACGCTGAGCACCGCAGGCAGCTTGCGCGGTTCGGTACGGAATTGCATGTACTTCTTCATCTCATCACGCCCACAGGTCATCGAGAAAAAGAAACGCAGAGCAGTGATCCGCGCGTTGTAAACCGAGGGCGTGACCTCGTTATCCGTCATATGAAGTTGATACGCGCGCAGCTCCTCACGCGTAGCCGTATCCGGTGAATGCCCCAGAAACGCAGCAAAATCCTTTACTGCCCGGATATGAGATCGCTGGGATTGGTGCCCCAGACCCCGAATGCGCATGTCTTCGATCATCCGCTCCCGAAGCGGTGTTGTTCTCTCGCTGACCATGAAATCCTCCTGTCTGTCGATTGAGAAACCTCAATCGTCAAACAGATCAGCCAGATCGCAAAATCCGCCAACATGTGGGATGCTTCAATACGCTTGCCACAAGCGCCAGTGCCGCGCGAGCGGCTTCGTCCTGGAGCCCTCTTTAACCGATGCTGCATTTAGTTCGAACGTCAGCTAACTGCGATCTACTTCACGGTATCCCGCCATGAGTTCTTTGGTTGAAAACCCACCATCTTCTTGGCTTTCTTGTTCGAAAAGAAAGTCTCGTGGGTGCCCATTTCGCTGCGCACATCGACGCCCTGATAGAACTGCGCGATGACTTTATCCGACGTGATCCCGACCGACGTATCGTCGTTTGCAACGTTGAACACTTCATAGCCCAAACCGTCCGTTTTCAGGCAGCAATCAACCATATGCCCCAGATCACGGGCATCGATATAGGCAAAGATATTGCGACGGCGCAGGGCTGGGTTTTTGACGAAGGCCGGAAACATCTCGGTGTATTCATGCGGCTCAATCACGTTGTTGATGCGCAGCCCATAGATGTCAGCGCCCGTACGCGCCTGAAAGGACCGTGCTGTCATTTCGTTGCAGACCTTTGACATGGCATAGCTGTCATGGGGTACGGTTGGATGGGTCTCGTCAATCGGCACAAAATCCGGTTTGAGCTCGCCGTCCGCAAAGCAAATGGCGTAGGTTGTTTCAGAGCTTGCAAAGATCACCTTGGGGACGCCCAGCTTCGTTGCGGCCTCGATCACATTATAGGTGGTCAAGGTATTCTGGCGAAAGCACTCACCATCTGTCCCGATCATGACACGGGGGATGGCGGCAAAATGCACAACGGCATCATAGGTAGGCACACCAGTGCCCGCGTCGAGTTCGCCAAATTCGACGAATTGTGACATCGCACCAATGACCTGACCCGCATCGCAGAGGTCAATCAGCAACTCCGGACAGTCGAGGCCGGACGGCGTTTGATCCACGTTCACAACATGATGGCCTTGCGCCATGAGGTGCCGGATCGCCCATTTGCCCGCTTTGCCGCTACCGCCAGTAAAGAAAACCCGCATCTTACTCTCCGATTTGGACACATGAGTGTCGTTTGATTTGATCCTGATATATTTCAATCGGGTCTATGTTTCCCTTTGACAACCGGACAATCAAATCGTCACGCCAACACTTGCCTGCATCATGAATTGCGCCCCGATAGGCCGGGTTGCGGCACCGATTGCACGGGCTTTTCCGCCTATGCTGCCGCTTTCGATGCGGGGCTGGATCAGGCCACGTGTGTCTTGGGTCACAACGTAACGGCGGACGCGGCTTACAAGGTCGTCACGAACGCTCGCAGGAAAGGCACCGTCTATAAGGATTGCTTCGAAATCGATGACCGAGCAGGTGGATAGCGCGGCCTTGGCCAGTTCTTGGGCGGTTTGGCCGAGCCAAGGGTCAACATAGCGTGACAGGTTGTGCCAGCTATCGGGGTCAGACCAGAGTTGTTGCGGGTCCAGATCGACCTCACGAAGGCGCAATTCCAACTGATGGATCGACGCCATATCGACCAACTGCATGCTTTCGCCGTTGGGGCCCATGCTACGCAGCGACCCCAGTGCCCCCGCGTTTCCCTGACGCCCTTCAAAGACCGAGTTATTGAGCACAATCCCGCCGCCAATGAAGGCCCCGATAAAGAAATAGGCGTAATCGCGAAACTCTTTACCGCGACCGTAAGTGTGTTCGGCCTGACATGCCGCCGTCGCGTCGTTCAGTAAGAGTACAGGAAAATCTGTTCGTGCTTGAGCTTCCTTTTTCAGGTCAATGCCCTCCCACGGGGCGAAGGCCGCAGACAGGTCCACGGAGGTGTCTGGCCAATTCCACATCTCAAAGGGGGCCGCGATCCCGATGCCACAGATACGCGCGGCGTGATCGGGGTCCATCGCTTCCGTGATGCTACGGACGCCATCTTCCAAAAAATCAAAAATGTCGCCCGGAACGGGGACAGGATAGGTCAGTTGGCGTTCTTCGCGCAGGTCCCCGTTCAGGTCAATCAACACCAGATCGGTGGATCTGCGACCAATCTTAAGGCCGAATGAAAAGACCCCACTAGATGCCAGCCGCATTGGGATAGATGGCTTGCCGACCTTACCACGTACCGGCTCTCCACGCTCAAGAATACCTTCTCCTTCAAGGCGGCGCAGGATGGTTGAAACTGTTGGCGGGGACAGCTCTGCCAGCTTCGCCAAATCGCTTCCGGGCATGGGGCCATTGCGCTGGAGCAAGGACAGCAAAAGCCGTTCATTGTGATCCCTAACGCCCTTTTGGCTAAGACCTGTGCTGATCGATCTGATGAGTCCGTCTTCCATTGACTACATCATAGCAGCCTTAAAACACAGGTAAACAGATTAATAAGAAAAGTTAACTAATTAATTGACAGGTGCTTGCGAATCGGCTTTCTTAGGGTCAAGCGACGGGCAAGTGCCGGTCGTACAAATTGTCAGGGTGGAGGCTCTGACGTATTATTTGTCTGGGAGGACATCATGAAAAAATTGCTCATCGGCACTGCTCTTGCCGCTATTACATCTGCTGGTTCCGCAATGGCTGACGGCCATGCCGTTTCCGCGTGCTTGATCACCAAAACCGACACCAACCCGTTCTTCGTTAAGATGCGTGAAGGTGCTGAGGCTGCCGCTGCTGAGGCTGGCATCACGCTGCGCTCTTTCGCAGGTCAGGTTGACGGCGATCACGAAACACAGGTTGCTGCGATTGAAACATGCATCCTTGATGGTGCATCCGGCATTCTGCTGACAGCGTCCGACACATCGTCCATTGTTGGTGCTGTACAGCAGGCACGTGACGCAGGCCTTCTGGTCATCGCACTCGACACACCCCTTGATCCGGTTGATGCGGCAGACGCGACATTCGCTACCGACAACTTCTTGGCCGGTGAGCTGATAGGCCAGTGGGCTGCGGCACAGCTGGGTGACGACGCTGCGAACGCAAAGATTGCGATGCTGGACCTCGCCGTATCCCAACCAACCGTTGGTGTTCTGCGCGATCAGGGCTTCTTGCAGGGCTTCGGCATTGACCTTGGCGACCCAGACAAATGGGGCGACGAAGATGATGCGCGGATCGTCGGTAACGACGTGACAGCAGGCAACGAAGAAGGCGGCCGCACGGCGATGGAAAACCTCCTTGCTGTCGATCCAGAGATCAACGTGGTCTACACGATCAACGAACCTGCCGCGGCTGGAGCTTACGAAGCGCTGCGCTCAATCGGTCGTGAAAACGACGTGCTGATCGTGTCCGTTGATGGCGGCTGCCCCGGCATCCAGAACATCGCAGACGGTGTGATTGGTGCGACATCACAGCAGTATCCTCTGCGTATGGCAGCCCTCGGCATTGAAGCCATTGCAGCTTACGCAGCTGATGGCACACTGCCTGAGAACACACCGGGCAAAGATTTCTTCGACACGGGCGTAGCCTTGGTCACAGATCAGCCAGCCGATGGCGTAGAGAGCATTTCGGTCGCCGAAGGCACGGAGCTTTGCTGGGGTTAAAAGCAACCTCCCGCATCTCGTCGTAGGTGCAACTCAAGGGGCGGGAGAT
>Ga0316208_1000583_pt1 | contig 42056 bp, 35 predicted proteins | sample 3monopyrite_MG_FD_204944 | JGI IMG/M metagenome (GOLD analysis project Ga0316208, IMG submission 204944) | Microbial mat bacterial communities from mineral coupon in-situ incubated in ocean water Damariscotta River, Maine, United States -... | ecosystem: Environmental > Aquatic > Marine >...
AACGTGCCGCGGATAAGAGAACTCCAGATCGCCGGAGCTAACCTTGGAAGCCCTGAGAATGGAGAACGTAACATACAAGCTGCAGTGGCACCCTGTGCAAAATCATAGTGCATCGAGATAGTATGAGTTGGCATACATACAATTTGCTTATCCAAACTCTCAAGAGCAAGAAAAAACACAATAAGTGGGTTTAAGTGCAACGCTTATGAAATGGCACTTGGTACGCATAATTCTAATTAACAGCGATTGAACCCAATTTCCGATTTTGAAGGAAAAATTAGCTAGCATTATCAATGCGATATGATGTTTTCCCAGGGAAACCTCAAAAATACATGTATTTTTGACTATAAATGTACTCATTATGCCTCAATCGCGATACTTAAATTATGTAATTTTCTGATACAAAATTCGAGCCTGTTAGCGACTGTGTTCTGGCGTAAGCCAGTGCACAGTTGATCACAGGCAAACCATACTCTCACAGTGAGAAAACGAGTGTTGAATGGCGGGTATAGGTGCCATAATACCTTATAAAGTGGAGGTGGTTAATGAAAAGCCGTGTGAAACCAAGAAAAGACAAAGCAGAATCAAAGAAAGGTGCTGGCAGCGTCAAGAAAGATGCATTGGAGAGTAGCAAAACACCTAGCGATGAAGTGCCCGTTGACGCTGCACATGCTGCAGATTTTTTGTACGATCATCAAGGACTGCCCACTTAGAAGAGTGTAATTGTTCTAATTTGTGTCTTAAGGGAGAGTTTTGTGTGAGTGTTCCCATTACATTGCATCGCCGTGAGCAGATGAAATGGCGTAATGAGCATGCAGCCAATCAAGGTTGGAAATGTACTAGATGTCGAGTGAAAATGAGAGGGCGTGGTGAGCGTGAACCAACTTTGGACCACATCATACCCCTCGCCAAAGGTGGCGATGATAGTTTCGAAAACACTCAGACACTTTGCAGAAAATGTAATGAACTCAAGGCTGATAAACTCGAATAGTCAAAATATGTACTTGGTGGCGGTTACCCCCTTATAGCTCTAAAAGAGCTTGCGCGTGAATGGCAGAGTTTCAAGGTCTTTGGCTCACTTGATGTATCCGAGTGGCGTTTACCCCCTTAAAGAGATGATTTATAGTCAACAATAGACTACCAGATAAATTTGGCATTTTAGGCATAGTTAAGTGCAAATAGTAATGTTCTTCATTTCTGCTACCCACCAAATCGGCACGCCAAGTAAAGCTAAAACCCCATACAAAGATGCAATTTCTAGTAAAGCTGTGGCCAAGTTGTTAAACCCCAATTTATCTTGCCGATACGGCTCCTAACTATTCATTACCTGTTTGACCAATAGGCCGTTTATTGAGTTTCTTGAAATAGTGTTCTGAATCGTTCTTCCACGACAACTTCCTTTGTTCCATCAGGATAGTTCACTATCCAACTGTTTTCCGGATCAAACACATCAGTTTGCCCACGACCTCCACCTTGGATATTGGCTATAATTTCAACTTTTTCGACACGAGAACCGAGCCGTTCAACTAACTCTTCGCGATGTTGAAAGTGCAATTGACCAATTCTTGATCCAACTTGGACAGTAATACGTTTATTACCTTGAAAGGCTGACCAACCGTCCGCAAGCTCACTCCGGTATTTTTCTGCTCTGACTTTCATCCAAAACACAGGCATTTACCCGCTCCTCTGTTTAAATTCACTCAGGGTGTCCATCACCAGTTCAATCGCGATTTGGGGCCGGTTGTTGGAATCTTTGAAGAGGCCGCTTCCCTCCTTATAGCGGTCGTTTAGGCATGTACACTATTCCTAGCCTGTAATTTCCGAAATTGACCCAAAGCGGACACTGGTAGCCGCTAGCCAGTAGGATTCGATCAGATGGACATCACTGGGTGCCAACTATGTTTGTGCGCATAATGTCGCTGGTTTTGGTTACAAACCGCGAAGAAGCAATGTCGCCTTTTGCAATAGAAAAATAACCCATCACGTCGATAGGATGCTCCAGCAGTGTTGAAGCCTGCATGTTTTCATAAATACGCAGGCGCGTTTTATCGGTTTTATCAATGCAATATAAGTTTGGGCCGACAAGACGGTATGTTAGTACATTATCGTAAACTGGAACCGCGCAATTTAGATTGTCTATTTCAGTGATGCCACCCTGAAACAATCTCATTTCCTGATCGATAAATATCTGCTTTTCTTTGCTGGAGAGAACAAAAGCCCAACGTGTGTCTAATGTGGTCGTTTTGTCATTTTCTAGATCATAACGATATACCTGCCATCTGTTTTCTTCAAACTGACTATAGGTAAACGCGGACGCATCCACCCACGTCACCGCATGAGGAGACCCTCCTGTTTTCAGGCTCTTAACGGTTTCTCCGGTAAGGATATTTACGAGATAAATACCTCTGCTGCTGTTGATCATCACATGAGTATCGTCAAAAGACCAATCAATGCTGCTGAAGGAGTGACTTACATGCGGAATTTCTATGGATGAAAGATTTTCTGGGTCTAAATCTTTGATCCATAATTTGTCGTGCCCTGTACGCCTTGAAATAAACGCCAACTTTTGCCCGTCACGAGAATATGTTGGTATGTAATCCATGTCAGATGAATTGAGCCCCGGAAAGTCTTCGTCGTTCACAGTAATATTATAATTGCTCAGATAGGTGCCGAACAAATAGTCATGCCCATTATTAAGTCGTTTCACGCCACCGATACGGCGGGAATCCGGCACAAGGACACGGGAGCTGCCGCTAAATGATGTTTCGACAAGATGATGTGCAGGATGTCGGCCAGGATGAATAATACTGTCGCCATTGTGGCTCCATATAGCGGAGAGCAGCTCATAATCCATTTCAAGTAAGCGCGAATATGTATTGTCGGCGAGATAAATCTCGAAAACACTGGATTGCTCATTCGTCTGGCTGGAAAGCAACAGAAGGCGCCCTGTTTTAGGGTCAATATCAATATGATAATTTCCCAAACCTACTGGAAGCGGTTGAGGCAAGCGCCGTTTGCTGCCACTTTGCAAATCAAGTTCATATAGAACGAATGGCGCATAGTGATGGGCGCGTTCAGTGAAAAACAGTTTTTTTTGATCAAGGCTAAAGGCTAAAGATTTCAGATCTCCTGCCGATACACATTCATAAAGTGTTTTTGGCGCCTGTGCCTCAAAATTATGAAACTCAACCACATGCAGCTGACACGTCTCACCAGTATAATATTGGTATACTAACTGGCTATCGTCGGGTGACCAATGGGATAGCGCAGCGTTGCCACCCCGCAGGCTAATCACTTCTGGCGTAGAAGTTTCATTTCCTAACAAATGAATCTCAGCGCTGCCGTCAGGCATCCTCTGGGAAAAGGCTAGCATTTCACCGTTGTTAGACTGTTCGATACCAAACTGAACGCCTTGCAGTCTTACGAGGGGTGAAACATTGATATTACTCAGTCCAGGCGTAGGCTCATTTATTTGGTTCAAAGCGAAGCCAATCACTAACACAATCAATGCTGCAATAGTCATATAGCGGAGCGCTGGAGTTCGTTTCTTTTCTAAAAGATCAGTCGCCGTAGTTGTAACAGCTGGTTCACGCATTTCATGGGCATTTCCCACAAAACGATACCCAACTTTGGGGACCGTAACGATGAAGCGTTTTGTCTTTTCGGTGTCTCCGAGAGCTCTGCGCAAATTTACCACCGCCCGGTTGATGGCACTGTCTGATACGATCTGGCCATACCAAACAGTTTCGATGAGTGCATCGCGGCTTACATCTTTGCCGGCATGCTCAATAAAATAGCCCAGTAAAGCAGCAGTTTTGGGCTCTAGCCGTTCTTCGCTGCCTGACCTAATGAGCAAATTGGTATTTTGATGGAACTCAAAATTTTCCAGCTGCCACCGCATTATACGATGTGTCCAAGCGGGCTAACACTATGATTTTTAACAATCATCATAAAAACTCATAAAAACTCACACCAAAGGCACGACTATCTTTCAAACATATGGCCAGTATCTGAATGCGCTCGGATTTACGCCAAGTGTGTTCTTTTTTGGGTAACGGATACTGGAACAATAGAATGATAAATCCTCAGGGCAAAACGGCAGCACCAAGCAGCATATGCAATAAAGGTCCATCTTCATTAGCGGAAACTACACACCTTTACAACGCTACTAGTCAAGGGCGGCGTGCTCAACGATTGCCGCGGCACGCCATTCGTTTTTGCGGCGCGCTTTTGGCCTGCTTTGCGTCAGTTTCAGGGTCTCTTTTGCAAGGTCTGACACACAGTATGAATATGGAGGGGATTTTTATGAAGCATAATTTAGCGCGTTTTTTGCCTGCGGTGCCTTTTGCCCTTTTGGGCTTGGCATCCTTCATCATTATGGTGCCAGCGGCTTCGGCAATAGAGGTCGAGGACTATGTAGCTAAGCTTAAAACACACTATCAAAACACACTGAAAATTAAGGCCTTCTCCCTCAATCAGCATTTCACAAACAAACAATATAGGTCCCATAATTATTGGGACTATCAAACACCAAATGTATACATGTCAGTCAGATCGGCTGAGGTGGACCTGGAAAAAAAGCATTTTTACGATAACGATATCCTTTATTATGCAGGTGGGCGGTTATACGACAGAGTTAAATTCCAGAATGATACGGAAAGCTTTTTTTATGAAAGAAGCGCCACGTCTCTAGGGAAAGCTATTCTCAACGAAGGCATGGGTAACTTCGATAGATCTATACGCTATATGGTCATGAATATTGATTTTCTGGCGGTAAGGCCGCTCCTTGAAGAAAGCAATATTAAGGGCAACATTACCCTTCATCAGAATGGAAAATCAGGAACAACAACCCTCACACATAAAACCTCTGACGAGAGTGTTGTCCTTTATGAATTTAGTAACAATCCGTTACAGCTGGTATCGGTCAACCATGGGCCTCTAGGCGGCCTTTATGTCTATGATGACTATCAAACGACGCGTGGCATAACCTATGCCCGGACCGTAAACTCATATTATGAAGGAACAACGGAACCAACCTACATAAAATTCAATGATCACTTTGAGGTCCTGGAGAAAGTGGACCCTTCCAAACTTCAGTTGCCAGACGGGTATGGTCCCATACTCGCTAGAGGCGACGGGGTTTTAGTATCAAAAGAAATTGCACAAGACCTTTATCTTGTTACCGATAGTTCAGCTGCGACCAATAGTTTATTTAAAGTGACCGGCGATAAAATTACGGTATTTGGTGCAAGTGGTTATCCCAGATTAGCAGACAAAACTATAAAGCTTATCCTTGGCCAGTTTCCAAAAAAGAAAATCAGCTCAGTCTATGTTACCCATCCCCACGGAGATCAAATTGCTGGTCTCAAAGCCTATGTCGATCAGGGTATCGAGATACTTGCCGATGACTATAGTATAGCTGCCATTAAAGCTTACCCACGCTTTGCTGAAGATATCGCTAGTTTCAAGTTCAGAACGATTGAACACGAGCAAATCATTGATGGTGCACATTTTTATGTTTTGGAAAACATGCACGCAAAAAGACAGGGCTTTGTACATTTCAAAGATAGCGGGATTATTTTTCAGGCACACTTTCTTCACATTCCCCGCGATAATACCATCGCTAACGTCATCCCCAGTTACACGAGAACCTTCATTGATTTTGTTCGAAATAAGCAGCTTAAGGTCAACCGCATTGTGGGTAACGATGAAAACAACAATATTTCTGTTGAAGTCATGAATAAAACCTATGACGCCAATAGGTGATATGGTTCAGCTCAGCCCCTGTGAGTAGATCTAACAGGCCAGATTTATACCAGAAATTTCCCCAAAAATGGCACCGTTTGCATGGGAAAGAACCCTGCAATTTTTCACCAAGCATTGAATGGCCAGCCAACAAATACTCCGAGATCTTTTAAAGCCAAACATATCAAATGGGAGATAACTATGTGCGATGAAATAACAGAAAAAGATAGTGCACAATTCCTTTTAAAGGGCGGAAAAATAAACCGCCGCGATTTTAGTAAAATGGGCGCAGCGGCCTTATTGACGGCCATGTTACCCAAGGCGGCATTTGCCAAAACCGTGACAGAAACAACCGTTGAAGTAACAACGCTGAATGGTGTTTCTGATTGTTATTTCGTCCACCCCTCCAGTGGTAAACATCCTGGTGTTCTCATTTGGCCAGATATTATGGGGTTGCGGCCGGTCTATACAGCCATGGCTAAACGATTGGCCGAAGCCGGTTATTCAGTTTTGGTGATAAACCCCTATTACCGGGATGCTAAAGCACCGGTAGTGGGGCCGGATGCAAGTTTTAGTGACGACATCATGGAATTCTTATGGGGCATGTCGGATAAGCTTACCCAAGATACCAACACCTCTGATGCGAAGGCCTATATCGACTTTCTTGATGATCAGGCCAGCGTCGACCGGGACCGCAAAATAGGCACAATGGGCTATTGTTGGGGAGGTGAACTTGTCGTGCTGACGGCGGCCGCCGTGCCAGACCGTGTTGGGGCTGTCGCCTCATTTCATGGGAGTAGGAGCATGGTTACAGATGGACCTGATAGTCCGCACCTTCTGATACCAAAATCATCGGCACATGCGCTTCATGCCGTTGCTGAAAATGATGATCAAAGATCGCCTGAAACCAAAGACATTATAAGAGCGGCTTATAAAACCGCAGGTGTGCCTGCCGAAATTGAAGTTTATGAGGGCACCTTGCACGGCTGGTGCACACCGGATTTTCATGGTTATCATGAAAAACAAGCGGCAAAAGCCTGGGCTCGCCTTTTGCATTTGTTTGAAGGCACCTTAGCTTAACCCTTGGCGGAAGGGACTGATGGGGTGGTCTGCTGTGGTGCCGGACACCCGTCAGTTGAAGAGCTACTATGTCCGCCTATGGCGAGAAGAGGAAGTTTAGCGTTGCCAATAATCCTGCTGCAGGAATGTCCGCTATTGGCAAAAGCAGACGGCCATCAAATGGCCAGATAAGGAGCCTTTGGACCGCTTTTCCTCGTACCACATTTGCTTATAGTCATCAGACATTCCGTGCCCTTTCAAATGGCCGGTTGTTGTAAATCGCCTGTCGAAGAACAATTTTCTTATTCAGCTCTACACTGAGAAGCATCGTATACAAGAATTTGCCGCCCTTCAGATGCCGGGGGCTTTATTAAATCCACGTATTCCGGCCAACCTATTGTATAAGGTCCAAATTTTGGAGTGCACAGTGACAACCCAGTATTTTCCTGACATGTGTTGACCACTATTTCACTACAAATAGCGAAAAGCGCTTCCCATAAATCATTCTGATCACATACCTCTATATATATTGGTAAGCTTGGATTCCTGACATCATATGCATCAATATGTCGTAGATGGTTAGGACAAGAACTGCTTCCATTAGGACTAGCTGTCGGCTCAAATTGTGCTTGATCCACGGCACTTCCACAAGCCACCAACATCTGTAGTGTGCAAATTAGTATTATTTTTTTCATCACTAATTTCTCCCTCTTCGGGCTAGGCTAACGGCCGGTTGTTGGAATCTCTATTCAGGCGAATAGGTATATAAACCAAATGCTGTTAGATGCGATGATGGCGTAATTCATTTGGCGGTCAGGTGCATTGGTATGCGTGATTGGGACGACTATAAGGACTTGGTAGTAGGAATTTCTGTAGATGGGGAGAAAATATGCCTCACCAAAGCAAAATATGAAGATGCAGAGGCACTAGGCGTTAAATCTCATGAATACCATGAGGATTTCTACATCGACAAACTTCGTCCGCCGAATAGGAATTGAAAGATAATGAATACGTTTACGAAAAAGGACCTATTGGGGGGAACAAATGGACTATCATTTAGATAGAGGAATTCTCTTCTCTGAAGAGGAAGACCATAAATCATTATATAAGTGGTCATTACAAGAAACAGCCTCTGCCAAACAACCTGTAGGTGGAAAAATGGTTCCGTGGCAGTGGGGCTTAAGCTTTTACGCGTCTGAGCTTGAATTAACCGAATTTATTGAGAAAGAGAACCCTTGGGATTGGGACGGGGAAAACCCTAAAACGCAAGCTGCAGAAGTCCGCGAGGGATCACGAATATATTGTACTCTTTATCCTGGCGATGTGCATTTTTCAATGTTTGGTACTAACCGGGCTATCGAGAAGTTCAATTTGACCATTATTTGTGGTAACGAGAATCTCAAACAACCAGAGATGTTAGTTAGTGGGGGAGTCAGTTATACAGCTGAGGTTGACTTCCGTGCGACGATGAATATCCACTTCTTCTAACACTGCAAATAGAGAGAAATGGAGCAGGGCATTCAGGTACGCTACTATGGTGTTGTGTGCTAAGGATTGTTGGCGGAGCGACAAAGCATAACAGGTTGGATAATATGCAGGAACGCTGTCTGGAGTGACCAGGGTGGAGAAGCGCCCACCATCGTGTAACCTATATGTCTTTAAGGTCCAGTTATACATATTTTATGATTTTTACAGTTAATGCTTTTATAGATTGAAGATTGGATTCCCTCATTTTGTCAATAAGAGCAGATAGAATATGCGTATTTTTTAACAAACTACATATTTCAGCTGAATCGCGCGTAATTTATATTATGGGAAATATTTATATGTAATTATTAAAATCAATAAGTTGTAGCCTAATCATTAGGTTTCAAATTAACTGTAATCAGTTCTTCTGACCCATCAAAAGTAACTGTGCGCAGACCATGCTTGCCTTCTATATTCACTGTATTGATTTGTGTTGGCCAAAGGTCACGCAGTGCATTGTGACTTAGAATAAGGGTTTCTGCTTCAGGCGCTTTAGTTTCCTGATAAACCCAGAAAAACTTGCCTTCAATTTCATACCCCACAGACTCAAGGACCAAAGCTTTCCCGTCACTCTCCATAATAGAAAAACGGTCTGCTACATATTTAGAAAATTTTTCTTGCGTGTCTTTCGACGAAATAATATCAGCATCGCCGTCAAATATTTGTTTCACGGCATGTTCTGCGTCATGCATGGAAAATCTATGCATAACCTCAAGGTTGGCGGTTCTGGGGTTGAACAAAACCCGTGTTATGGCAGCTTTTTGACTGTGTGCATAAACGGGGGCTGTGATAGCCCCCGCAATGAGTGTAACAATTACCACTAAAGTGGGACGGATCATTCAGGTTTCTCCGTATCCTTTTCTTCCTCAACTTCCTCACTGGCAAGTTTTGTTTTGCTGTCTTGCATAATATCCCGATGCACTAACGCTTTGCTCTTGGAGCGCTTATAAGCCTCAATACGTGACGGAATAATACGGCGTGGGTAATAGTTATTCTCAAGATTTACATCCGCCGTTTCCCAGTTAGGGTCAATAATAACTTCAGCAAGTTCCTTGCCTTTAGCAAAAGTTAGAAGTTTTTTGACTGTTTGAGAATTGCGCCGCCATATTTCAGCAGGAATATAGTGCTGTTCATGACTACCATCCGTGAACGTCAGACCAAGAATAATTGGCATAACTAATCCACCTTGATTAGAAAACTCGAGAACATAATAATTCTTGTCCTCAGTGACAGCGCGCTCAAAAGCCTTACGCTCCCAGTCTTTGAGGCCCTTCACGAAGGACTGATATGAGTTTCGTTCCTTGTTTGTAACAGTGTAACGGTCATTTTCGTCATAAAAATCACGGATGTCAGGGTTCAGTTCCACCCATGTTTTACGCCCCTGCTCTCGGTTACGCTCAGCAAATATGGATGCCGGCTCTGCTTTGACTTCATCTCGTTGACGGCTGAAGTCAATATCAGGGTCCTTGGTGTCCATACGCAGCTGATAGATTTTATCAAGTGATATATCGACATGATCTGTCGTGTAAAACCAGCCACGCCAGAACCAGTCAAGGTCTACCCCGGATGCTTCCTCTAACGTACGGAAAAAGTCTGCTGGTGTTGGGCGTTTAAATTTCCAACGGGTCGCATATTCCTTAAACGCAAAATCGAAAAGTTCACGCCCTAAAATTGTTTCCCTTAAAATATTAAGCGCAACGGCAGGCTTTCCATAAGCGTTGGGGCCAAGGCGAAGCACACTATCAGACTGTGTCATAATCGGCACTTGGCGCTCGGATTTCATATAATCGACAATATCCCGCGGTTCCACCCCCCAAGGGATTTCAGTGTCCCATTCACGGCCAGCAATACCATCAAGAAAGCTATTCAGCCCCTCGTCCATCCAGGTCCACTGGCGTTCATCGGAATTAACCGTCATTGGGAAATATATATGGCCTATCTCATGGATAACCACACCAATTAGAAAACGTTTTTCAGCTTGTGAGTATGTGCGGCTTCCATCATCTTGAAGCGTTGTCCGAGGGCCATTAAAGGTAATCATTGGGTATTCCATGCCCCCAACAGGCCCATTCACTGACTGCGCGACAGGATAGGGATAATCAAAGGAAAACCGCGAATATACCTCAAGTGTATGAATAACTGATTCAGTGGAGTATTTTTTCCAAAGGTCGCCGCCTTCCTTGGGATAATACGACATAGCCATAACAAAAGGTTGGTCTTTGCCACCTTGTTGGTACCCTTTAGCGTCCCACATGAATTTACGCGACGATGCCCAAGCAAAATCACGAACATTTTTGGCTGAAAAATGCCATGTTTTACTCTCACTTGTTCCTTCTTTTTCGTTCTGAAGGGCTTCTTCCTCAGTTACGATAAAAATGGGGCGCTCTGCGGTTTTTGCGGTTTCTAAACGGGCGCGCTGTTCTCGCGTTAGAACAGATTTTGCATTTTGCAAGGCCCCTGTAGAGGAAACAATATGGTCTGCAGGCACTGTCAACTCAACATCATAGTCCCCAAACTCAAGCGTAAACTCTCCTGTCCCCAAAAACTCTTTATTGGTCCATGCTTCATAGTCTGTATAAGCAGCAAGGCGCGGAAACCATTGCGCTACAAGGAAAATATCATTTCCGCCTTCCCTATCATCTTTCGGAAAATGCTCATACCCCGCCCTAGCAGAAACGGCATTTTCTTCCACAAGATTATAAGAAAACTCAATAGCTAGATCAGTTGAACTTCCAGAAGTTAACGGCTTAGCTAAATCAACACGCATTAAGGTACCAACAATGGTATAATTCAGGGCCGCCCCACTCCCGGTTTTAACAGAGGCAATTTGATAGCCTAATTCATTGTCTTGCATGAATTGCTGACGGCGTATTTGGTTAAGGCTGAGCTTGGCAGGAGCCCCCCCTTTTGTGGAGGCTGTTACCTTGCCATTAAAATCATTGGTTAATTCAGCAATTGAATCATTACGAAAAACATTTTGGTCAAGTTGAAGCCATAAAAATTTTAAAGTATCTGGTGAGTTATTTGTATATGAAATAACTTCATTCCCCGAGATACGTCGTTTTTCTTCATCAAGGGACGCTTTGATTTTATAATCAACCTTTTGCTGCCAATAGGCATGCCCCGGTTCACCGCCCGCAGTTCTATAGGTATTTGCAGTAGGTAGAATTTCTTCAAGTTGCCTAAATTTATCTTCAAAATTCCCTTTAGTCTGCTTAACAGCATCAGCATAACCTGTTGATGCAACAAGCATAACAACAAGACTGCCTGCAAAAAGGTTTTTCAACATTTTTATTCCCTTCATGAGCCCAGTCACAACGCATTGGTGCCGTAACTGTATTCCAATTCCTGAGCTTAAATGCCCTTATAAGCAAATTTGTAGGACAGAAAACCAACAATGTCCCGTGAATTAAACATAATTTTTTATGAATAAAAACAGGGTAAGTATGAAAATAAACTTTTGATATAAGGAAATTTCAAAAGAAACACTCTGTAGAGATGCTGATCACTCTCCTGCGCGTAAAAAACTATATACTTTCACATATTGATAAACATACAGCCTTTAGCAAAAACCGCTTATTCAGTCTTTCACGGCACGGGTTCCGCGAACAAAATACACTAAGGATGGGTACCTTATTGCCTGCTGAGCAGCCCAATGCCGGTCTGTCGCAATAATATCAGCTCCTAAACCAATAATATTGAGATATTCACGCTCATCGCCGGATTTTCTTATTAATGCATCGAGAGCGTTTTCATCAAAGCCTAAGGTGCCCTGCATAATGAGTAGACCGTGCGCATGCAGCATATCGTATGCGGTTTTGGGTAAAAGCTTTAAGCCTGCCCATGCAACAACACGGTTAAGAGGCACGTTAGCCTTTTGCACAGCTGCTAATTCTTCAGCATTTCTTATGCGAACAGATAGCATTGTGTCGGGTGCCACCTTATTAAACTCACTCGCTTGATCGAGTGAGTATGTTATGGCCATCACATGGTCAAGTGTCCCTGTTTCCCTTACAAGAGCAATCACTTGGGCAAAATCGGTTCCCTTCTTAATATCCAAGTTTAATATTGCCCTGCCCTTTGCCCATAAAAGCGTATCTTTCAGTAAAGGGATGTGAAATTTTGTAATAGTACCTTGTTCGTCAACAAGTTTCAGGTGCGTCACATCTTGCCATGTAACGCTACTTAACCGCCCCTGCCCTGTTGTCGTACGGTTCAATGTATAATCGTGCATCAACACCATCGTGCCATCACTCAGGGTGGCTACATCAACTTCCAGAATACCTGGGCCATATTTTAAGGCATTATCAAGTGTTTCAATAGCATTTTCAGGGTAGCCCGGCATGGGGCCTCCACGGTGCTGACTAACCATCGGTGTACGGCTCGGGCTCCAACGGAGTAATTCTGGTAACTTTCCTGTAGGAACATTGATGTGGAACCTTACACTCTCATCAACATCAGGATAAATCTCTTCAGCAGCAGAAACTGTCGAAAGTACCCAAACAAGTATACCAACAGTAAACAGGGTAACCTTACGCACTGAAATTTTCCTTATATAAAATTGGGTACCTTAAACGATAAAATACAAAGAAATTATTCAATTAACCCAATAGCGTGTTCAATTAAATACGCGACACTGCGTTTTGTTTCTTCAAACTGGGAATCAGTAAGGGGATTATCATTATTCATGGCATTAATCTGAGCTTCAAAATCTGCATAATGTTGTGTCGTTGCCCAAATCATATAAAATAGATGGCGAGCATTAACTTTCCCCATTTTACCTTCCGCTATCCACCGATTTAAAACCACTTCACGGCTTTCCAGCCACGGTTTTACAGTGTCCCGAAGATACTCTTGGAGAAAGGGTGCGCCACTTGCCATTTCAATAGCCCAAAGGCGTGAACCATGAGGCCTTGCTCGTGAAAGATCCATTTTTGAGAGAACATATGTTTCAATGGCTTGAATAGGGTCATCCGTTTCATCGAAACTATCCGCCGCATGAAGCCACATCGAACAAATATCCTCAATGACTTTGCGGTATAAATCTTCTTTTGTGCCAAAATAATAATATACGTTCGGCTTGGGTACACCTGCGCGTTCGGCGATCAGCCCAACACTCGCTCCTTTAAATCCTTTTTCAGCGAACACCGTCTCTGCAGCAGCAAGTATCTTGGCCATGTTTTCACGCCGGATTGCTGACTTGTGCCCTGTATCCTCGTCATTATTATTGGTCATTAGGCTCTCCCCACCCGTCATGTTTTACCACTAGAAATGAAAATGTCTATGCGGCTAGTGATTAAAAGAAAAACGCCCGGGGTTTCCCCCGGGCGCTTGGTTCTAAGGGAGAATTTAGAACTTGTATTTAATACCAACCTGGATACGCCAGAGTGAATCATCCACATCGCGTTGATTGACTACATCATAGCCAGGAGCAACGGCTCTGCGTGAACCACCCGGTGCAAAGTTAGAATAAATATACTGGGTACCATCGGCGCTCAGTGCTGCGTCAAGAACCGGTACAGCCTCTCCAACATCACCACGGTCAGTATAACGCTGAATATTATTGCCGTTGCCAAGCAAGTTCAAAATGTTTTCAAAGTCGATAAACACTTCAAGTTCATGGCCATTCATCAAAGCAGGCAATTCTTGCTGGAAGCGTATATCAAGGTCAGTTGACCATGCTTGTTCAAACGTATTACGCGGCGAAATTTGGCCTGCATACTCATTCAAACCAGACGCCTCAAGGAAGCTAAAGAAATCATCCAGTGTCCCTTGTGATTCAAGCACTGAAAGGTCAACGTTAGGGTCATTCACACCTGTTGGTACATAGAAGAGGTTACGCTCTTCATTGTCTGAATCACCAAACAGTGTTGTTGGCGTATTGTTATCGTAGGCATAACTAAACGGCGACCCTGAACGAGCTCTGAAGAAGAAGCTAAAGCTTGTTGTATATTCTTCCCAAAAATCATGAGCAAGTGTACCGGAAATCACAATATTATGTTTATTGGAATACTGCGAGGGTGCAACAACCGGTTGGTTGATAATGGCAACAGCTACTTCTTCAAAGCTTGAAGTCGCTGTAGAACTGTTACCAGGGTTCCCAATTTTATTATCCGTATAAGCATAGCCTGCACGGAAATCAAATGTTGTAACATCGCTCAGATCAAACATCTTAGAGAACTGGGCTGCAATGGATTTAGTTGATCCATCATCACCGCGTGTGTTCGTCAAAAGAATATCCTGATCATCACGTCCGGCATCGCACGCATCATTATCATTGATATTTGTGAACCCGTCTCTTGGGCCAACAAACGTCGCGTTGCAGCCTGCGAGCAACGGATCAACAGCAAAGAACTGCGGACGACCATCGGGCAAAATTGTGCCGTTAGGTGTTAGTGTCAGATCAACAAAATCATACGTGTTCTGGCCTTTACTATAGATGAAATCGAGGCCGATTTGCCAATCATCAAAAAAGCTAGAGCCTGTATCAGCTGTATAATGCGTTAAACCCAAACTCCAACGCTGCTGCGTAGAAACTTTAAGGTCAGGGTCAATCGAATCAATACGGCCCGTACCGGCAAGGGCTGCTGCTTGTTGTTGTTCCGCAATACAAGCAGGAACACCAGTGAAGGTACCGCCGTTCAACACTTGAAGGTCAGCATCCGTACATGTTCCAGAACCACTACGGCCAAAACCTACACCGCTACCAAAGTTGGTAAAGGCATTAGAGAACCAAACGGTCGGGTCACCACCAGCAAAGACACCAAAGCCTGCTGTAAGGGTTGTTTCCCCAAATGTGTCAGCTGGAAGATTATATTTTAAGCCCAAACGCGGTAAGAATACATCAAGGTTACTAAAGCCTACAGCGTTAGAAAAACCATACCGGTCGATGAAGGGCTGGCTTGCTGTTGGTACATCATCTGACTGATACCAATCATACCTAAGGCCTGCTGTCACAGTCAGGTCATTAGACATTGCCCATTCATCTTGCAAATACAAAGTATGCACATTACGCGTGAAATTAGCCGCAGCATCATTAATGTCACCACTGAATGAACCACTACCTTGGATACTTGATGCTATACCAGCATCGAGAGCCGCTATGTCAGCAAACGTAATTCGGCCAGTTGCGTCAGGTACAAAAAGGTTAAATACCTTTGTACGGTCAAGCTCATACCCAAAAGTAATTGTATGATCACCCGCTACATAATCACCTGCAAGCTTCACCTGATCAACCGTATATTCAAGTGCATTGGCACTGCGGAACTGGCCTGGGCCACTTGTAAAGATCGTCGTGCCTGCACCATCCTGAACTTGGATACGTGGTTTGTTGTCATTTTGCGCTTCACCGCCACCAAGTGGGTCTTGAAGGTCAACGACTTCATTGCGTGATACACGAATTTCTGTGGAGAAATTGTCTGACCAATCAGAGAATAAACGCACCGAGTATGTATTTGATTCCGTACCCTCTACTTCAAAGTTATCGCCAAAGGTAAACCCACCAAAGCCATAATCATCTGTTTCAAGGTTAGATTCTGTCAGGCGTGAATATGTGGCAGCAAGACGGTGATCATCATTGATATTCCAGTCCAACCGACCAAAAAAGCGACGACTTTTTTGTGGGCGCGTACGAATAATACCAAGAGTATCACGGCCATATTTATTTGAAAGAATACTACTAATTTGGTTTGCATCAGCCTCTGTTAAGAAAGCTTCATTGGCAAAACCGGCGCCGATTGGGCCGCCATTTTGATTTGCCGCACCTTTAGTTTCTTCATAGGACGCATAGAAGAAAAGCTTATCCTCAACAATTGGGCCGCCAATTTCAGCACCCCAGTTTTTGTCTGAGAATGGCTCAGAGCGAACGATATCATCTTCAAGTGTTGTCCCTGTAAGACCGCCATCATTATAAACAAAGAAGGCTGACCCGTGGAACTCATTTGTGCCTGATTTAGTAACAACATTGATATTACAGCCTGTGAACTGACCATATTCAACACTGATAGGCGCAAATTCAACAGATGTTGCTGCCATTGAATCAAACGGTATTGGGAAAGTGTTTCTAGAAAGGTTACCCGATGAATTCAATCCAAAACCATCTGCACTTCGCACACCATCAATGGTAAAGGAGTTTGAACGATTACTACCACCATTACAGCTAATACCGTAACCATTACCGCCACTTGAGCGACCAATATTTACCCGAGGGTCAATACGAACAATATCACGCACATTCCGGCTAATAGAAGGCTGTCGTTCAATCGTTGCAAGATTGAAAGAAGAACTTGGACCTACGGCAACTTTTGTAGCAACAAGCTTTTCTGCAACAACTGCAATTTCTTCAAACTCGTTAGAATCTTCAGTCAGCGTAATATCAAAGCTGCTTGCTCCAGACAGACCTGTTTCAATATCTGTAATAACAGCATTCTGATAAGTAGCCGATGCAACACGCAATGTGTATGGACCACCAACACTTAATGAGCGGAAACTAAACGCGCCTGCATTATTGGTTGTTGTGGTTTTTGATGCACCAGTCCGTGTATCAAGGATGGTAACGGTCTGACCCTCTGCCGGTGCACCTGCTGGTGTCAAAACCGTACCTCGGATCGAAGATGTAACTTCCTGTGCAATCACAGGAACACTTGCTGCCATTGCGGCAAGTGCGACGCTGCTACAAAGTGCAGCTCTCATATGGCGTTTCATTCCCTAAACTCCCTTGGAGTATGCAGCCCCCTAAAGCATTGCCCATCAAAGCTGCAGCCCTAAACTAACAAAAAAACCCAACACAATGGATAGTTGAGAAGAGATCAAATCCTGACTAAAAGGTCAAGACGATCTCAAGCTGGTACGTACCCTGTGTTCACATGGTTTTTAACGTCGAATTGTTTAGTTTTTTTGACAGAAGGGTCAAGATTCATAGATTTTGTGCTTAATTAATTAGATTTTATTGTTTATTTGTGACCTTTGAAAACAGAATGATATTCTGACGATCTCAAAATTAAAAAAATATAAAAACGGAAAAAGTCAAATAACATTAGAGACTTATACGAAATGTAACAAAAATGTCACATTACCGTAATAATTCTCTGAGCACTTAGCTGACTATCACTTATTCGGCCTTAAAAAGTTGATTTAAATAGCCAGCAAGCCGAATCCCGCCCTTTGACAATTGAGACTTTAACGTGGGCGCATGCCGGTAGATATACTCATAACTAAATATGGCACTACCAACATCATAAATATCACCGCGTAACGCAACAATCTCATTAACCCAATCCAAGGGTTCACTATGTTGCCATTCCATAATTTGTTCGGGGCTGATTTTGGCGTCTAAAAACCGGGTCCATTCTGTGAATGACAATTTATATTGATTGATAAAATCCTCATCCCAAACCATATGCAAATTAGTCATACGGCCAAACCAGACAACTTCAATTCTGTTACCACCCCAATCTTCACGACGACCTGCATGAAGAGGCATATGTAGATCACCAATTATATGGATAATAAAACTCAGGGCTTTTCGACGTTCCTCTAAAGAGACACTTTTATCTCTAAGCTGCTCTCTAAACATGGCTAAAGCTGTGTAGGCATCACCTGCAGGGTTCTTTTCACTGTTTTCGTATGAAACACCATCAGGAAGGTTAATATAGTGGTAGGTCTGTGATGTTTGCTGCCAATATTTATCCGGATTTGACCGCATTTCATCCGGCCATGTGGCGGCTTCTGCCATAAATTCATTGCCAAGGAGTTCCTTTATGGCAGCAGCGGCCTCTGGGGTTAGGTGGCGCGATGCAAGTTCGGCAATTGTTCGATGCCCTGTCGGGCCGTATGCAACACTATTGCTCGAAAAAAGGCACAAAAAGGCGACAAAAACCCCTAATAAACGAACCATTATATTCCTCCCCAATAATCAAAATGCATTAACACCAGCTTCAAGTGGTGCAATTTCTAAATGTGTAGCGACAGACTGACCAATATCTGCAAAACTTTTACGAACACCGCCATTTTTTGCTTTCAGCTCAGGTCCGTATGCAATGAACGGTACATGTTCCCGCGTATGATCAGAACCCGGCCATGTTGGATCACACCCATGATCAGCCGTTAGAATAACGATGTCACTCGATTGCATGCGCGTAAGAAACTCCGGCAGGCGCTTATCAAAATATTCAAGGGCTGCGGCATAGCCAGCCACATTGCGGCGGTGACCAAAACTCTGATCAAAATCTACAAAATTTACAAATGTCAGAGAACCATCCGGCGCTTCATCTTGCATTTTAAGTGTTGTATTAAATAATGCCTCAAGGCCCGTTGCCTTGACCTTACGTGTCAAACCCCTATGGGCAAAAATATCTGCAATCTTGCCTACAGAAATGACTTCCCGTCCTGCTGTTTCCAATTTTTCAAGGAGCGTGGGTTTATGAGGCGGCGTTGCATAGTCCCGCCGGTTTCCCGTACGTTCAAAATTACCTTTTTCACCGATGAAAGGGCGTGCAATAACACGGCCAATCTCATATTTATCAACTAGTCCCCTAGCAACCTCACAGACTTGATAAAGCTTATCTAGCCCAAAAAATTCTTCATGAGCTGCTATTTGAAAAACGCTATCAGCCGACGTATAAACAATTGGTTTTCCCGTATTTATATGTTCCATGCCCAGCTCATCAATAATAACAGTACCCGATGCAGCTTTATTTCCTATTACCCCTGGTAAATTACATTTTTCACAAAGCTCCTCTAAAAGAGTGCTCGGAAAACTTGGGTATTCCTGCGCAAAATACCCCCAGTCAAACAGTACTGGCACCCCTGCCATTTCCCAGTGGCCAGAGGGCGTGTCTTTTCCAAAAGACAGCTCTTCACAGGCCGCATAAAACCCCGTTATGCTTTCAGTAGTCTCACAACCTGCAGGGATACGTCCTGTGGCTAGCTCTGCAGCTTTGCCAAGGCCAAGTTTTGCCATATTGGGTATGTGGAGCGGGCCTGCATTGGGCCTATCACTTGTCACATTCCCGTTGGCGCACCACTCTGCAATATGCCCAAACGTGTCACCGCCCACATCACCGAACTTTTTAGCGTCTGGGGTTTCACCTATGCCAAAACTGTCCAAAACCAGAATGAATGCGCGTGCCATTATCTTACCCCTCTATAATTTCGAGTGTGACTGGTGTAATTTGAGGGCATGTATCTTTTATTGTTACATACTGCTGAAGAGAGGTCACAGCCCTATCTGCTTCAGCTTCAGTAGAAGCATAAACCTTGGCCAAAGCTTGCCCTTTTTCAACTTTATCCCCTATTTGGCAAATAGCTGACAAACCAACTGAATGATCAATTTTTTGCGCGGGGTCAGTACGACCGCCACCAAGCGAAACAACGGCCATACCAATATTCCGGGTTTGCATAGAAGATACATAGCCCGCCTTTGGAGCAGCAACTTCTTTTACAATAGTTGCAAGCTTAAGGTACTCAGGCGTTTTTTCCATAAAATCAATGGGGCCACCTTGCTCTGCAATCATTTTGCCAAAAATCTCCGCAGCTTTACCTGAAACCAGAGCTGCTTCTGCATTTCGCCGTGCCGACACAACAGTCCCTTGCGCGCCCGAGAGCGCAAGCATATGCGCAGCTAGGTCAAGGGTAATATCCAATAATCGTTTGTCAGCGTTTGCTGGTTTTTTCAAAAACTCAACCGTTTCAAGCACTTCGAGTGCATTACCCGCCGTGCGACCAAGAACCTGATTCATATCGGTCAGTAATGCTGTTGTTGGGGTATTTGCTGCCCTAGCGACGCGAACAATATTTTTTGCCAACGTCCGTGCTTTGTCCGCACTATCCATAAACGCACCATTACCAAATTTCACATCCATCACTAAAGACCCCAAACCCGCAGAGAGCTTTTTGGAAAGAATAGAGGCCGTAATCAATGGTACTGATTCAACGGTAGCAGTAACATCCCGAATACCATAGAACCGTTTATCCGCAGGGGCCAACTTGCCGGTTTGGCCAATGATAGAACACCCCACTGTTTTAGTAACTTCAGCAAACCGTTCAATTGATGGGTATGGGTCAAATCCTTCAATAGCCTCTAATTTGTCTAATGTACCACCTGTATGCCCAAGGCCCCTGCCCGATATCATGGGTACGTACCCCCCACAGGCCGCAACTATGGGCGCCAGCATCAAACTTACCTTGTCTCCCACACCGCCCGTTGAATGTTTATCCGTTATGGGGGCGTCTTTATCAAAACCAAACCGTGACCATTCAATAACATCGCCACTATCACGCATTGCAAGTGTAAGCGCAGCCCCCTCCTCCGGTGTCATTCCATTAAAGAAAACAGCCATTGCAAAAGCAGCAATCTGTCCTTCTGTAACGGTGCCATTTGTAATCCCTGCAACAAAAAAAGCTAAATCCTCGTTTGAAACAATACCGCCATCCCGTTTAATGCGGATGGCCTCTTGTGGAATAAAGACTGACTTACTACTCATGATACTCGCCTACGTATTATTTTTAATATTATCCGGACCAAATGCATGCGGGAGAAGCTCTGCACTTGTTGTTTCCAGCACGATTGTTCCGCTCTGATCGCAAATGGTTACCGGAACGCCCGATGCCCCTGTAAACTCCCTAATTTTCTGGCGGCACCCTCCACACGGCGTACAGATCTCCTTATCTGGCCCCACAATAACAATATGCTCAATTTCCTTTGAGCCATTTAAAACCATGTTTCCTATTGCGGTTGCTTCAGCGCACTGCCCTAACGGGTAGGCGGCATTTTCCACATTGCATCCCGCATACATCAAACCGCCTTCACTTAAAATAGCCGCCCCAACGGGATGGTTTGAATAAGGGGCATACGCCTTACTGAAGGCAGAGACTGCAAGCTCGATTAAGGATGCTTTTGTGATGTCCATCTAGTGATCCTTTTCATAAGGAATGCCGCTTGCACGTGGCGCTTGAATTCGTCCCACAAACCCAGCAAGAATGATAACTGTCAGGATATAAGGCAGCATAATTGTAAACTGGACAGGTATTTCCCCTATCAGCGGTAACTCTATTCCCTGCAACCGGCCTTGCAATGCGTCAACAAAGCCAAACAATAAACAGGCCAGTAAAGTTGGGACAGGCTTCCATTTACCAAATATCATCGCGGCTAACGCCAAGTACCCCTTGCCTGCTGACATGTCCCTGATAAAACCTGCGCCAAGGCCCGTTGATAAAACAGTACCCGCAAACCCACAAAGTATGCCGGCAATAATCATCGCCTGATAGCGCAAAGCAGAGACTGATATACCGGCAGTATCAACAGCAGAGGGATTTTCTCCAACAGCTCTAAGGCGTAGTCCAAAACGTGTTCTGTAAAGCATCCATGCAACAGCTGGAACTGCAAGCACAGTCAAATAGGTAATAAGATTATGCCCCGATATAATATCACTATAGAGAGGGCCAACAAAAGGCGTGTCTGCCAAAAAATCTGAGAACGGAAGTTCAAGCGCACTAAAACGGCTCTCATCATTTAACAGCGGCGTTTGGCCCCCTTTTTTGAACCAAAAATTGGCAAGCGTCGGTGCCGCCCCGGCCACAGCAATATTAATTGCCATACCAGAGACTATTTGGTTGCCCCGCTGGCTAATGGATACATATGCATGCAACATAGAAAGTGCGAGAGAAGACATGATACCGGCTATCAGTCCCAACCAAGGGGACCCCGTGACTGCCGCTGTAGCCCCTGCAGCAAAAGCTGAGGCTAGTATTTTACCTTCAAGGCCAATATCGACAATACCTGCCCTCTCAGCAACAAGGCCTGCAAGTGCTGTTAGGATTAAAGGTGTTGCGATGCGCAATGTTGAATCTACTAATAAAACCAGATCCGCAAAAAATTCCATTACACGGCCTCCCTTTTAGGAAAACGCATAAAAAGAGCCGTTAATGGTTTACGGAACATATGTTCCATTGCGCCCGCGAACAAAATAACAAGCCCTTGAATCATAACAATTAAATCTCTTGTGATGGTGGGCATTTCAAAAGCAAGCTCTGCACCGCCCTGATAAAGCGCCCCAAAAAGAACTGCTGCCAGTATGATCCCAACTGGATGGTTACGCCCCATAAAAGCAACCGCAATACCAACAAAGCCGTAACCCAGAGTAAAATTCCCAAGCAACCGATGTTGCTCCCCGAGCAATTCATTAAGTCCCATCATGCCAGCTAGCGCCCCTGACAACATCAAGGCAATGATTGTCATGCGCGGCACTGAAATGCCTGCGAACTCTGCAGCATTTTTGTTTTGCCCCGTAACCCGCAATTCATACCCGAACCGTGTTCGCCATAAAAGAAACCAAACACCCCACGCACAGAATAGAGCAATAAGAAGAGACACATTCATGGGCCCTTCTTCAAAAGACCAGCCAACTGCTGCCATCAGTTCATTCAAGGGTGTTAAGACCGCGCCTTCCGGAAAATCACGGCTCTCAGGCATTTGTCCTCCCGGGCGTTGTAGTGGCCCGACAAGCATATAAGCAAGAAAGGCGGAAGCGATGAAATTAAACATGATGGTTGTAATAACAATGTGGCTCCCCCGTTTTGCCTGTAAGTATGCAGGAATATAAGCCCATGCCGCCCCAAATAATGCCGCGCCCGCAATGGCACATACAACAGCCAGAACAGGAAACGTATCCCCAATCATAAAAACAGCAAGCGTAAGACCGAGACCCCCTATCATCGCCTGCCCTTCACCGCCGATATTAAAATGACCCGCATGAAAAGCGAGGGACACAGCAAGGCCTGTGAAAATGAAATTTGTAGCGTAATAAAGTGTATAGCTAATGGCCTCTTCAAACCCAAAAGCGCCCTCAAAAATAAGAGCCATAGCAAGAAATGGGTCTTCACCAAGGCCCCATATAACTAGCGCAGACACAAGAAGGGCTGCCATAAGGTTTAAGATTGGCAGCAGGATATTTTCAGCCCAATATGGTAACTTCCCAGGAACCATCGACATTATGCCTCCCCTACAGAAATCATTGCAGGTTTTGCCCCGGCCATCATCAAACCAAGTGTTTGTTCGTCCGCAACTTCTACCGGAACAATACCTATAATTTCACCTTCACACATCACAGCAATCCGGTCAGAGATTGCTAATAATTCATCAAGGTCGGCGGATACTACTAAAACCGCTTTACCCTCATTGCGTAATGCAATGATCTGATCATGTATTTTTGTTACTGCGCCAATATCAACACCCCGCGTTGGTTGGCCGATTACCATTAATTGCGGGGTACGTGCCAACTCGCGGGCAATAACAATTTTTTGCTGATTACCTCCGGAGAATGCACCAATCATTAAACTGGGGTTACGGGGCCGCACATCCTGGTTTTCAAAATACTCATCTGCCTTTTTTGCAATATGGCTACGCCTTAAAATCCCATGTTGATTAAAATCATTTTCACGCTGGTAACCGAGAATGATGTTTTCTTTGGCAGACATGTTTTCCACGATGCCTGTTTTTAACCTGTCTTCTGCAACATGTCCCATGCCCGCGCGCCGCAAACTTATTGGATCTGTTATTGTGTCTGTTGTTGAAACAACCTTATCAGAAAATTCAACAAACCCTTCGGTCACAGGCCTTGTGCCAGTAACAACCTCCAAAAGTTCAGTTTGCCCGTTTCCTGCCACGCCAGCTATGCCAAGCACTTCACCGTCTATTAAATCGAAGGATATTTTCTTTAAAGACACGTGTCCTTGGTCATTTGCCGCAGAAACATCAACAAGTTTTAACCGTGCTTTACCGCGCGCTTCTCCGCAGCGTTCAACCTGACGGGAAATTTTAGCACCAACCATGAGTTCAGCTAATTTACTAGAGGATGTTGTTTTTGTTTCAGTGCGCGTAACAATTCGCCCTGCTCTTATAACTGTTACATCATCTGTAACTGCCATAATTTCATTCAGCTTATGCGTCACAAATAAAATTGTTTTACCTTGGGCCTTTAGAAGCTTAATAAGCTCAAACAACTGGACACATTCCTGAGGTGTCAAAACAGCCGTTGGCTCATCTAATATTAGTATTTCTGCACCTTTATATAGTGCCTTTAATATCTCGGCTCTTTGCCTAACACCCACAGGTAAATTTTCAACCGGTGTATCAAGCGGTAAATCAAAGCCAAACTTTTCCTCTAATTCGAGTAAGACTATGCGGGCTTTACGTTTCGCCTCTGCTAAATTTCGGCTTCCTTCTGCACCAAGAATAATATTCTCCAATACAGTGAAAGGCTCCACAAGCATAAAATGTTGATGCACCATCCCCACACCCGAGGCCATGGCCCCGGCAGGGTTCGCAAACCTTACAAACTTGCCATTTATAAGGATGTCCCCGTTATCTGGTTGGTAAAAACCAAAAAGCATTTTCAAAAGTGTTGATTTACCAGCCCCATTTTCGCCAACAATACCGTGAATCGTACCTTTATGGACTTGTAGATCAATTGTATCATTCGCTTTGACTTCGCCAAAACGTTTCGACAGCTCTCGGGTTTCAATTGCTAATTTTTGGGACATAATGGATTTAAAAAGCCCTTAATGGCCAGAATTGCTACCTTCAATATCAGCAACAATAATTTCGCCAGCGATAATCTTGGAACGGGCCTCATCAAGTTTGGTTCTCATTTCGCTCGAAATAAGCATCTTGTTATGGTCGTCGAGTGCATAGTCAACACCGCCATCAGCGAGACCCATGACTTGATGCCCAGCTTGCCAAGTACCTTCCTTGGCAGATTTCATCGCTTGATACACTACCCGGTCAACACGTTTTAACATACTGGTAAGAACACTGCCTGGCGCCACATGGTTTTGGTTACTATCAACCCCAATCGCATAAGTGCCGTTGTCTTTTGCTGCCTGAATAACACCAAGACCCGAAGGGCCCGCTGCCGCAAAAATAATATCAACACCACGTGCATATTGTGAGCGTGCCATTTCTGACGCTTTAATCGGGTCATTCCAAGCAGAGGGTGTTGTCCCAACATAATTTTCCGTGAAGGCCAAATCATTCCTTACATAGTCAGCCCCTTGACGGTAGCCATGCTCAAATCGGCGAATCAATGGAATATCCATACCACCAATGAAGCCAATTTTATTCGTCTTAGTCGTCATGGCAGCAATCATGCCGATGAGAAATGAACCCTCATTTTCCTTGAATGTTATGGACTGAACATTTGGGAGATCAATAACAGCATCAATAACAGTGAAACGAATATCTGGGTATTTTTTTGCTACATTACGTACCCCGACAGAGTAGCCCACACCAACAGCAACAATCAATTCAGCTTTACGTCTAGCAAACCGCTTCAATGCCTGCTCATATTGAGTTTCACTGTTTGGTTCAAAGTCTCGGTAGCTATCTCCAAACTCCTTACTAAACTGCTCAGCACCATTATGGGCAGCTTCATTGAAGGACTTATCAAATTTACCACCAATATCGTAAAGAAGTATCGGTTGAAAATCAGCGGCGGAAACATTGCTCATAGCAAGCCACGAGAAAGCTACTGCTGTCGCTATTCTTTTTAATATTTTTATCACTTTTACCGTACTCCCTGACAATGGAAAACCTTACAATAAGTGTTATGCACTTGAATGGCCATCCGCCGCAAGAGGAGCAGAGCCAGAGCGTCTGGTCAACCATTTTTGACACTTTGGTCAAGATTCATTCGACATTTGCAAAATGAGACCGTATTAACTAGGTAAATCTGGTTCTAAAAAGGGACTAAACATGACCAGCAAAGTAACGGTTGTCGACCATCCACTCGTTCAGCACAAATTAACATTATTACGACGCAAAGAAGCCAGTACAGCTGAATTTAGAAAGCTACTGCGAGAAATTGGCTTGTTTCTTGGGTATGAGGCTCTGCGCGACTTACCTGTTGGTAAAATTCAAATTGAAACGCCTGTATGTGTCACCGAAGCCCCTGTCTTAGCCGGCAAAAAGCTCACGTTTATTTCAGTATTACGCGCAGGTGATGGTTTGCTTGGCCCTATGCTTGATTTAGTACCCTCTGCACGTGTTGGCCAAATTGGCCTCGCACGAGATGAAGAAACGCTTCAGCCGACAAAATATTTTTTCAAAGTACCCAAAGATACCGCTTCTCGCATGAATGTTGTTCTTGACCCAATGCTTGCAACGGGGCATTCGGCTGTACGTGCTATTCAAGAAATGAAAGATATCGGCGCGAAGGATATTCGCTTTGTTTGCTTGCTGGCAGCACCAGAAGGCATTAAAACCTTTACAGAAGCACATCCTGATGTACCAGTATACACTGCGTCAATTGACGAGCGTCTGAATGAACATGCCTATATTGTACCAGGGCTTGGTGACGCCGGGGATAGACTTTTCGGAACTAAAGGGGCTTAAATCAGCATGGCTGTTATTAAAAAATTCGTTACTGCTCAAGAACTTCTTGATGATTCTTTTCAACTTGGTTTAAAAATTCTCAAAAGCGATTTTCGCCCAAAATTCATCGTTGGTGTATGGCGGGGCGGCACGCCCACAGGGATTGCGGTCCAAGAAATCCTTGATTACTACGGCGTTGATACAGATCATATTGCAATCCGCACCTCAAGTTACATCGGCATGCAACAACAGAAAGAGGTCAAAGTTCATGGCCTTGAATATATTGTAAACAATATTAATGCTGAAGATTCGCTCCTTATTGTTGATGATGTTTTTGATAGTGGCCGCTCTATTGATGCTATTATTAAACATATGCGCATAAAATGCCGACGAAACACGCCAGAAACCATTAAAATAGCAACAGTTTTTTACAAACCGGCCCGTAATGTTACCGATCTTGTCCCTGACTTTTATTGCCGCGAAACTGATGACTGGCTTGTCTTCCCTCATGAATTAAGTGATATGAGCAAAGATGAAATACGAGAGCATAAAGGGCTAGATTTGCCTGAAATTGAGATTTAAATACCCTCCACACCAGCAGTAGTAGCGAGATAGTTCAATGACTTACGAACAAGTACAACAGTGCGCCGATGTTATCCGTCAGCGCTTTACGGGCACTATGCCTAAAATTGCAATGGTGCTTGGTAGTGGGCTGAATGATCTCGCAGCTTCTGTCGAGAATGCTACTATACTCCCATACACTGACCTTCCCGGATTTCCGAAGCCAACAGTAGAAGGCCATGCAGGAAAGATGCTTATTGGTGAGCTTGAGGGTAAAGCCGTTATCTGCATGCAGGGTCGAGCGCATGGCTATGAAGGGCATCCCGAGCAAAGTCTCGGTTTTTCTACCAGAGTGTTGTGGGCGCTGGGTGTTGATACTCTTGTTTTAACAAATGCCGCAGGCAGCCTTGACGAAGAAGCTGGCCCCGGCAGCCTTATGGCCATCACTGATCATATCAATTTCTCTGGGCTCAATCCTCTTGTTGGAGTGAATGATGATCGCTTTGGCCCTAGGTTCCCTGATGTCTCCCAAGCATGGGACCGCGGCCTAACCCAAACACTTCGTGACTGTGCGACTGAACTTGAGATCAAGCTTCACGAAGGGGTTTATCTAATGGCTAAGGGGCCAAACTTCGAAACACCTGCCGAAATACGCGCGTTCCGCACGTGGGGTGCTAATGCCGTTGGTATGTCTACAGTGCCTGAATGCCTAACGGCACGCCACTGCGGCATGAAGGTTTGCGGGGTTAGCTCTATCACCAATTATGCAGCCGGCATGACAGACGGTGAGCTTACCCACGACGAGACAATGGAATTTGGTGCAGTAGCTGCTGTGAACCTCGATAAACTACTGAGAAAATTTATTAAAAAAACTTCATAACCATCTGTAAATAAAATTTAAAAATAAATTAAAGTTTTTCCGCAATTATTATTTATAGTATAGATCATTGAGGCCATCTCACTGTATCTAGGCCTGCTAAATGAGCAAAGCTATCTAGTTCACTGTTCAATTTTTTCTTCCGTCTAGCACCCCATTTAATGCCGTCTTCTGGCCAGAAATTGAGCACATTGAGACATTTGGCCTTGCGATCTGCTTTGGCCTCTATCCTACCAACAAAGTGATCGCCCTCAAGAATAGGATAAACATAATATCCCCATCGGCGTTTTGCAGCAGGCACAAAGACCTCAAGCTTATAATCGAAGCCAAACATTGATTTCAGGCGTGCTCGGTCGCGCACAGCAGGGTCAAAAGGGTTGATAATTTTTATCCGCAGGGAAGCTGATGATATCTGCTCAATACGCTCTTCAATATCCTTGAGCGCATAAGAGCTGATGCTCTCTCCTGCCGCTGTTTCCCATGTTACAGGAATGACAGCCTCTCTATTGGCCTCAATCCATGATTTTACTTCTTTGACATCTTTTGCCTCCCAGAAATCCTTGATCTCTTTCATGCTACCGACAGCCAAACGTACAAGTGCCGCGCGGCACAGCCAGTTAACCTGTTCTGCCTCAGAAATGCCTACCTCCCGAAACTGCTCCGGGATAACTCGTTCAGCTAAATCATAAAATTTGTGAAATTTCTCACGGTGTGACGTGGCCAAAATGCCCGAATACCATAAATAATCCAGCACCTGTTTATGAGGTGGCCTGGACCAGGTCTTTTTCTCGCTATTGATCTTGCTGTTAAAGTCTTTGGTAGAAAGAGGCCCTTCTTCTGTAATGCGTTCAAGCAGAATATCCTGCCACTCCGTATTGTGATCAGCGTTATGATAAGATGATTTATCAACCCAAGCCTTCAGCCGCTCAAATCTCCGTCTCCACATGGGATACATATCCATGGGAAGAACAGAAGCATCATGCGTAAAATGCTCGAATATATGTTCCCTAGCACTAAGCAGTTCATCCAGCATGGGCTCACGGTATTTGGGGTTACGGCTCCAAAGTATATGGTGGTGCGCGCGCGAGACATTCTGAATAGTATCAAGCTGAACAAAACCCAACTTTTTAATGATGGCTACAACATCAAGTGGTCCAGACGGTGATGACAGCAAACCATTCGTATCAAGCCACAGACGTCGCATTGTGCGGTTATCAAGCTTAAATGCCACTTTGTACGTTCCCCAATAATCCGTTCAAATGCCCAGTGTAAATGCCCAGGTCAAATACAAAGTAAGAAGAATACAATGATCGTTTAACAAAAGAAAAGGCCCACATCCAGATGGGGCCTTAACTATATATCACTGCTAAATTATTTAGTCCTCAATAGGATTTACCGCTGGCGTTAGCATCGCCGTAAGGCACCCATATGTTTTTCACTTCTGTCCCACGGTCCATCAGGATTTTGGCATTCATCTGTTCTGCATCAGTCCAATCATAAGCTTTGCCATAACTGAGCCATGTGCGTTTCATATTGTCCGCAGCAGCACGTTCAATATCCGCACTACCCTCTTTGCTCCCAAAGTACCAAACAGCATCAACACCATAATGTTTAGCAAGAGGCGCTGCCATCGTGTCACGTGCACCGGTTACAATATTTACTACACCAGCGGGAACATCAGACGTTTCAAGAATTTGATAAAAATCTGTAGCTAATAGGGGATAACGCTCTGAGGGAATAATCACTGATGTATTACCAGCGGCCATCGCAAAAGCCATTAAGGTAACAAATGATATTAGAGGCGCCTCATCTGGGCAAACAATACCAACTGTACCAATTGCTTCGTTCATAGCAAGCGCAACACCGCGTATAGGGGGTTCATGCACGGTGCCTTCGTGTTTGTCACAGTAAGCCGCCGCGGTGAACAACCGCTGAATAGACTGCTCTACTTCATGAGCAGCAGCTTTCGCCTTCATGCCGGTCAAACTTACCAATCGGTCTTCAAACTCCGCCGCCCTATAACCAAGGTTTTCAGCAATATAATATAGAATTTGGGCCCGAAGGTGCGAGGTTTTACCCGCCCAACCAGAGGCTTTGTTTGCGGCTTCAACCGCGTTGCGTATATCTTTATAGTTGCCGGCCCCAACAAGACCAGCATAGACACCCTTATTATTCATCACGGCCGCGCTATCACCGCCATCAGGGCGCGCCTGCTTACCACCAACATAATTTTTTGCTGTACGGTCAATCGCTGGCATACCAGTAGCGGCTTTATTATCCATCTCAGCAGGAACAGCCAAAGGCTTCCATTCCTTTAATGCTTTTTCATACTTTGGCTTCATATAAGCGAGCATACCTTCACGGCCACCCTCGCGGCCAAAACCACTTTCGCGGTATCCACCAAAACCAACTGCAGCATCAAACATATTTGTACCGTTAATCCACACAACACCTGCTTTTAGGGCTGGGGCAACTTCAAGCGCCCGGGAAATACTTTCTGACCATACTGTCGCCGCAAGACCGTACTTTGTATTATTTGCAAGTCCAACAGCCTCAGCTTGTGTACGGAACGTGATTGCGGTTAAAACAGGGCCAAATACTTCTTCCTTAAAGAGAATATTATCCGTACCCACACCTGTAATAAGTGTAGGGGGGTAAAACACGCCCTCTTCCGGCATCTCACACGTCGCATGGAAAACCACCGCACCCTCGGCCTCACCCTCACGCACGAGGCTTTCAATACGCTCTTTCTGGCTTGGGTCCACAACAGCACCCATATCAATGCATTTATCTAAGCTATGCCCAATACGCAGTTTAGACATACGGGTCTTGAGCTTTTTAAAGAAACTCTCTGCAATGCCTTCCTGAACAAGAAGGCGTGACCCAGCACAGCAAACCTGCCCTTGGTTAAACCAGATAGCGTCAACTAGTCCCTCTATAGCGCTGTCAATATCGGCGTCTTCAAAAACGATAAACGGTGACTTGCCACCAAGCTCAAGAGTAAGCTTCTTGCCTGTTCCTGCAATGGAACGACGAATAATTTTACCAACTTCAGTTGAGCCCGTAAAAGCAATCTTATCAACTTTGGCATCCACAAGCATGGCACCAACATCACCTTCACCTGTGATGATATTAACCACACCCTTCGGTAAGCCAGCCTCCTCACAAAGCTCAGCAAATTTCAATGCTGACAAGGAAGTAAACTCAGCAGGCTTCAAAACAACAGTGTTACCCGCAGCTAATGCGGGTGCTATTTTCCAGGCAAGCATTAGGAAAGGGAAATTCCAAGGAATAATCTGTCCTGCAACTCCTAATGCTTCGTATTTTGGAAACTCATCTTCCAGTAACTGCGCCCAGCCTGCATGATGATAAAAATGGCGCGCCGCAAGAGGAATATCAATGTCCCTGCTTTCACGGATCGGTTTACCGTTATCTAGCGATTCAATAACTGAAATAATACGAGAGTGTTTCTGGATAAGACGCGCTATTGCATAAAGATACCGTGCACGGCCATGCCCGCCGAGGGCAAGCCACTTACCTTGCGCACTTCGAGCTGCACTCACAGCTGCCGTTACATCCTCTTGGCTAGCAGCCGAAATTTCAGCCAGCTTTTCCCCCGTTGCAGGTGCATAAGATACAAAGCTGCCAGTATTGTTACCAGTATTTGAGGGTTTTACCCACTCCCCGCCAATGTACATACCAAAAGAGCTATTGTTGGTTTTTAACCAGGCATCAACATTTGCGCGGCTTTCCGGTGCTGGGCTATAATCCATGCTTTCAAACTTTTCTTTGACGTTCATGACGTGTCCTTAACCCATTGGGTGGCGGTAAGAGGCAGAATAACCACCTGTGGCATGATATTCCAATTGACGTTCTAAATCACCGAGTAAGCTGGAAGCCCCGAACCGAAACAACTCTGGCTCCAGCCAGTCTCTTCCAAGTTCTTCTTTTATCAAAGACAAATACACAACAGCATCTTTTGCTGTTTTAATACCCCCTGCAGGTTTGTATCCCACTTTAATGCCGGTACGCTCATGGAAATCTCTAATTTGTCGTATCATCACAAGCGAAACAGGAAGCGTCGCGTTTACGCCCTCCATCCCTGTAGATGTTTTAATAAAGTCAGACCCTGCCATCATAGCAACCATAGAAGCTTTACCAACTTGTGTTAAGTTACCATGTTCGCCAGTTGCTAAAATTGACTTCATCAAAGCAGACCCACACGCTTCCTTAAAGGATTTAACTTCATCATATAATGCTTCCCAGTTCCCTGAAAGAACATAAGCTCTGGTCACTACAATGTCTATTTCGCGTGCGCCGGCAGCTACTGAGCGTTTAATTTCTTCCAACCGGGTTTCACGAGGGGCAAGCCCTGCTGGAAAACCAGTAGAAACTGCGGCCACAGGAACGTTCGTACCCTTAAGGGCTGCCACAGCTGTTTCTACCATTTCATGATAAACACAAACAGCCCCTGTTGTTAGGCGCATATCCTTCATGCCAAGAGCTGCGAGTATATCCCGCCTAACTGGGCTAGCCGCCTTTTGGCAAAGCCGCCTTACCCTGCCAGGCGTGTCGTCACCGGCAAGGGTCGTTAAGTCAATGCAGCTTATGGCCTTTAACATAAAAGCGAGTTGGGCATCTTTTTTAACTGATCGGCGCGTACCAAGCGTGGCAGTGCGGCGCTCAACAGCACTCATGTTAATACGTATTCCCTCAAGCCAGTCGGCGTGGAAGGATGTCCCTTGGTTTATTAGTACTTCAGATGACATGTTTCGTCCTGAAAAAGTGGCTAAACTAGTCCTTTACAGCAGAATCTTGACTATATGGTCAAGAACTGATTTGTATTTCTTCATTTTTCTTATACTGGCCAATCAGCAAAAGGATGATTGCAGCAATAAAATATCCAGCGGCAAATCGGTGCACAAGTAGCTCAGCACCACCCAAGTCTGGAATGGCCCAAGGCACATACATGCCTGCTGACGGTAGTACAGAATGAATGATTCCAAACTCGGTACATACAGCAGCAGCAAACGCCGCACCGGCTGCGCGCACCATATTACGGTCAATAATCCAAACAAGCAGGGCTGCCCAAATAAGGCTCGTTAAAATGTAGCCCCTGGACATAACACCCAGTAAAATATACCCATTCGTCCAATCCTGAGGCAATGCTTGCTGTGCTACGTCCCCAATTCTACCATAAAGGTCTGAAACCTTACTGTAACTATAATTCAATATGGCAGGAACGATTGAGAATAACAGGGCTGGTGCATGCCGCACATCTCCACCGGTAAACGCAAGCCGTAAAATGTCGCTCGCAACAACAACAAGAATGGGCTTTAAAACTGAGGCGGGAATAACCTGTGATGCCATCGCTATCACACCCACAAGGCCACCAAAGGTTATTATGCCTGCCGCGCCGAGTGCGTAATTTGTTCTGGCCCCCATGCGTTTGTAAGTCGCATGTCCAAAGTATGGTGTTGTTTGAACAACACCTCCAAACAAGGCAGATACTGCTGTTGCCAAGGCATCATACCGTACAATTTTTGCAGCGTCATACTCATCACCTAACACCCGTGCGCCTGCGACAACATTTACGCCGCTCGCTGCAATTAAAAGCGCAAACGGTATAATTATACCCAGATAATTAGTTACTGACCCAAAAACAGCAAACAGACCTACCAATGTCGGTTGTGGGATTGCCGGTGTTAATTCTGGCATGTCTCGAATAACATATCCATCTCCAGCCCCAGTGAATGCTAAAATATAATAGAGAGCGGTTCCAACCGCGATAGCAATGATAGCCCCCGGCATATTAAAGGGGAGTTTATGCCCTGCAATCAGAGAAAATGCCATAATAGCAAGCGAAAGAATACCAATTTCAGGCAGTTCAAAAATACCGTATATAGCTTCAGCGCCGAGCCAAACGGTTGCTATACCTGCCATAGCACCAATCAGAGCCATCTGGGGTAATTCTTGTTGCATGATACGGCCAAAGAAAGACAGAATGAACTTAATACCTGCCATCCAGAAAGTTGCCGCCATCCCCAATATCCACGCTTGGTTTGCAGCCTCTGCACTATCCATTGTCTGCAAACCAATAGAATATGTGGGTCCAACGACAAAAAAGGCCATGCCAAAAACGGTTGGTAAATCAATACCTAAAGGGATGCTTGTAAGGGTATCATTGCCGGTGTGCTCACGCGTTTTTTGGGTTACCCAAAACATGAGCAAGTTGCCGATAAGTATACCTGCAATTGCTCCGGGAATAATTTTTCCAAAGGCGTGTTCTACAGGAAAACCGAAGCCACCAACAAGAATGCCTGCAAGTACAAACATGTTGACAACAACATCAAGGAAGAATGCTACACCCGCATTCAAATCCCCCGCAAATTGAGACACTGGGCCTCCCCCGACCAAAGTATTCTCTTTATTAGTCATAATTCTACCTGACTGTAATGGACCCAAGTTATCTCAGGCCGCCCCCCTAATTAAACGAAGTCTTTTTCCGTGTTGGTATTCTTAGTGTTTGTTCAAAGTGTAAAAACCGTTGCTCAAGCTCCCACTGCAACTGGGCCTTTCTACTACCCTTCAAAAAGTCTGCGCATTTCACACCTGGATTTTGAGCTGTAGTAATATCCTTAACACACGCCTTCGAAAGCCACATACTTTCCCCAGGCAGGAAGCTATAGGTCAGTGAGTTTCGAGATGAGTGCCGCAATTCAAAGTATGGAACATCATATGTTTGATAAAACCGCATATACTCATGTGTTAAATCAATGCGAGAAACCCCTTCATCATCGGTACTTAGAGCGTATGCTACATCCATGTCTCTATAAAGATTAATAGGGTGCGCTGCCCCTGAAACCCCAAGAATTATGTCATTACTCGTTAAGTTAATCTCTATAAGGATGTCATCATCCAGAAGCTTTTGAATCAATTCTTCACTTTCTCGCTCGTAGACAACATCAACTGCATGCCCGAGCCGCTTGGCATGTCCAAGATTTAGTGCTTCCCACATATGAAACTGTAAATTTTTTGGCCGAACAAGCCCAAGTGTAAGCTCTCCAGCATGCAGTGAGACATTTTGTTCCCCAAGGGTGCGGTACAAATAGTCAATCATCTTCATATGGTATGTATAATCACGGAGAGCGGTATGACCATCTTCCGGAGCAACTAAATTCAAACCCACAACCATTGGCTCTTCAGCCATAACAGCCCAGCCAAGTATTATTTGTGCAAAAACATGCTCTGGCGGAAAAGACCGTATCACCTGATGAAGTAAACGAATTTCAACATCACACCCAGGCGTTTTTTTATTCTCTGAGCATTTTAGGATCGTAGTTTTTTTATCTAACCCGGCCTTTATCCGGTCCTTAATGTTCGCAACAAGATTTGGTAGTTCTTTACCAAACGCACTGTTCATTATTATGGTGTAGTCCTGACGAACATCTCCATTCAATTTCACCCCATTCAAAAGCGGAAATAATTCGGGTAAAATAAAAGTTTCCATCAATTCTAAATATAAAATATTTTGATGCCCTGCCCTTGCTGCCACCTCAGCAAGAGCATCCCCAAAGCGTGCTGGTGTTGCTGCCATCCGCGCGAAAGTATCAAAAAAATCATTATGGCCAGACCAATTCAGCGTTGGCACATAACTCCGTGTACTCATTGCATTCACCAGAGTACGGCGCTTAACATCGTCCTCTTGCGCCGCTGCTGCTGTAATCCAGCCACTCTCTTCACAACTATCCTGTTCAGGGAATTTAAGTGCAAGAGCCTTCATATCAGCGCATAGGCCATCTTCTGCCGCCCACTCGATCCAACTCTCGGCATAAACAGCCCCCTGCAAGTGGCTATGCAAGTCCCCTCCTTTAGGTAAGGCAGTCATAGCTTGCCTAAGGCGCCCTTTACCGACTGACCATGTAAGCGCAGCACCCGTCAACCGAGCGTTTAAGGCTCTATCCTGTAGTATATCCTTTGATTGAGCTGACACACTCACGCACAGCGTAAAAGCTGTCATCATCACGACACAAGCAACTTGCCTCTGCATCCACATATTTTCTTCCTCACGACTTGCCCTTATGACTTATACTGCCTAGGGTTCCATCACTCAAACTTGTATTAAGTAATGTTTAGATAGGCTTATAGGCATGGCAAAACTTTATTTCTATTATTCGGCAATGAATGCAGGCAAAACCACAACTTTGCTTCAGTCCAGCTTCAATTATCAAGAGCGCGGCATGAACACCATGCTGTTTACTGCAGCTATTGATGATCGTTCCGGCCAATATAAAATTTCCTCCCGCATTGGCCTGGAAGCCTCAGCGCACCTATTTGATGCGAATCTTGACCTTTTTGTCAAGATTGCTGATACGTTAAAAAGCAAACCATTACACTGTATTCTTATCGATGAAGCTCAATTTTTAACGCACGACCATGTTTTACAACTATCCTCTGTGGCAGATTTTTTAAAAATACCCGTACTTTGTTATGGCCTAAGGACAGACTTTCAAGCCAACCTTTTTGAAGGCAGCAAATGGTTATTGGCACTCGCAGATGAAATTTTAGAATTGAAAACCATATGCACCTGCGGCAGTAAAGCAACAATGAATTTGCGAATTGATCAGCATGGCAACGCTGTCAAAGAAGGGGAATCTATAGAAATTGGGGGCAATGATCGTTACATAGCATTATGCCGAAAACATTTTATGGAAAAATTAAATGCTCAAATTAAAAGCTAAACTAAGTATCTAATTTTATTTGTTTTTTGGTGAAAGTTATATTTCTACAGATATAAACATCCACACGTAATATGTCATGCTCAAGCATGGTAGAACGATCACAGAATGATGACACATTCGTTATAATAATACAGTGCATTAAAATTTTGTTACATTAATACCACAGAAGCCGTAAGTTGTGATATTTTAGCACTAACACTTGCAGGTGAAACATCTTTTTGTTGGTAACAACCTCTCATTGCTTTTAACTTTTCCAAATCTTCCCAAAGAGAAGATGCTAAGAAGGAAAAGTATAACCCTCTACACCTTAAGAGTACTTTTCCTGTGGACACAACCTACGGGAGTTAGAAAATGTCTTTCCAGCTAATAAATACGAAACGTAAAAGCCAGCTTTTATTGGGCTGTGCTGCATTTGCGATTTCAGCAACAGCACCAACGATAGCACAAAATACAGAGCAAGCAGAATTTGAAGAGGTGGTTGTTACAGGGTCACGTATCCGGCAAAACCCCCTTGACGCACAAAATCCTATTCAAATTTTAACGGCTGAAGATATAGATCAGTCTGGCCAGATCGCTATTGGTGATTTTCTTCAACGGCTACCCATTTCAGGCTCAGCAATTAACCGCGCAAACAATGCATCTGGTAACCTCGGCTTTCCGCCAGATGGCTCAGGCATTGGTGCGGGTGCGTCACAAGTTGATTTGCGCAACCTAGGATCAACAAGAGTACTTGTACTTGTTGATGGCAAACGGTGGGTACGCGGTTCATCAGCATCAGGTGTTTCAGGGGCTGTTGACTTAAACACAATCCCCACAGGCATTATTAAGTCTGTTGAAGTTCTCCAGGACGGCGCATCCACCATTTATGGTTCTGATGCAATTGCTGGCGTTGTGAATATTATTACCCGTGATGACTATGATGGTATTCAAGCAAGTGCCTATTATGGCCTCTATGATGAAGGCGACGGAAAAAGCCAAGAGTATGATATCTCTTGGGGCGCCAGCAACGAACGATCACGTATTCTTTTTGACATTAGCTACACCGAACAAGGTTCGGTTGAAGCCAAAGACCGTGAAATTTCTGCCTTCGCTATTCCAATTGAAAACAAAGGGGCCTCTTCTGGCACACCCCAAGGCCGTTTTGTATTCAATAATAATTTTGGCAGTATCACCCCAAACAATGGTACAGGCCCTATTCCAAACTTTGACCCAACAGACCCAACTGGGCCAAATTCTGATTATCATGCCTTTACACTTGATGATCGCTTTAACTACTCCCCTTTCAATAAACTGCTCACACCGAGCGAACGTGTGAATATATTCCTTAAAGCAGAATATGATGTTACTGATACCATTACACTTCGCACCAAGGCGGCATACAATAACCGTCGTTCTGTCAGCCAGGCGGCACCTGAACCTCTTTTCTTCGGTGTTGATGCGGGTGCCGGTTTCTGGATGGACAACATCGTTATCCCTGTTGATCAGGCGTACAACCCATTTGGCATTGAGCTTAATCCAACAACATTTGCATTTGGTGGACGCCGCCCTGTTGAACAGGGTCCGCGCATATTCACTCAGAACGTTGATACATACGTTGTGAGTGGCACCCTTGACGGTGAAGTCGACTTTGGGGACCGAAAATGGTTCTGGGATGTCAATACAACTTGGGCAAAAACCCAAGCCAGTCAGGTTAAAAACGGTGCCTTCAATGCCCGTAAAATCAATACGGCCCTCGGTGACCCCGCACAGTGTGCGGCAGACCCTGCATGTGTACCTTTAAACATCTTTGGTGGTGAAGGATCAATTACACAAGAAATGTTGGATTATATTACCTTCACGCAAAAGGACCAAAGCCGCAACGAACTGTTTGATGTATCTGCTAACCTTGCAGGCGAAATTATTGACCTGCCCGCAGGTGCTCTTGGTGTCGCTATTGGTTGGGAATACCGCAAAGAAAAAGGTAACTTTATCCCAGACAATGTTGTGTCTGCTGGCGAAACAGCAGGTATTCCAGCGAGCCCAACTGTTGGTGAAATCTCCGTAAAAGAATTCTACGGCGAGATTAATGTCCCTCTCCTTGCAGATATGGACTTTGTTAAATACTGGAATTTAACCGCAGCTGTACGCAATTCTGATTATAGTACGTCAGGTAGCAACACCGTATTTAAAATAGGCTCGGCATGGCAAGTTAATGATGACCTTACGTTCCGTGCTAACTGGTCTGAAGGTTTCCGTGCACCCCACATTGGGGAGCTTTTCAATTCAGGGTCTCGCTTTGATAGTAGCATCATCGATCCATGTGATGTTGTTGCAAACCCGGACGGTGTGTCAGCAAACTGTGCCACACTTGGTGTTCCGGCTGATCATCAACAACCTGGCGCACAAATCAGTGTATCAACAGGGGGTAACCCTCGATTAACTCCTGAAACAGCAGAAACATGGACTGCGGGCATGACTTTCAGTCCTTCTAATCTTGCTGATTCAATGGGCCTTGACGGTATTACGTTTGAAATTAACTACTATAATATCAAAATGGAGAATGTAATTCAGGCACCTAACGCCGCTGAAGTATTGCAAAACTGTGTTTCTACACTGTCTCCGGTTTTTTGTGACAATGTTGACCGTTCCTCTTCAGGTGTAGTGCGCCGCATTGATGGTATTCTTACAAATATTGCTGCAATCAACACCGATGGTATTGATTGGTCCATCACGTTAGAAACACGCCCTGCTGATTGGGGTCAATTACGGTTCCGCTGGAATAACAGCCACCTCTTTAGTTATGAAGAGGGTGCCCTGAATGCCAGCAATACAATCGAGTTTATCGAACGTGCTGGCACAGAACTAGGCTCACCAGAGAAAGCTTATGTGAAGTTCAAGTCTTCTGTCTTTGTAGATTGGACACTTGACCAATGGAATGTGGGCCTTTCTGGCCGTTACATCGGTAGCTTTGATGAGGCATGCGCTGGTACAACCGGAGCCTTTGGCTTTACCGACAATTGTTCTAACGGGGCTGACGGCAACAAAATTGGTAGCGTCTTCTATACCGATCTTGCTATCACCTATTCCCCTGAATTCTTCGACGGAGAATCAGCAATTACGTTCGGGGTGCAGAACCTATTAGACCAAGGTACGCCTATTTGCTTTAGCTGTGACCTGAATAACTTTGACGGTACAGTACATCAAATCCCTGGTCGCTTCTTCTATGGCCGTGTGTCCTTTAAAATGTAAGTAAAGTGAACATATCGGGTAAGTAACATTAAGGCGCTTCTTGTATGGAAGCGCCTTAATACATAGTAAAAGTTAGAGTTATTTCTCGTCACACTTCTATTCCTAGCGTCCCAAAGTATATTCCATGCGTTTCTTCTAGTGATCTATGCATACTTACCGTGTAAGTCTGTTGTGTTTTCCATAAATACACTACTAGCAGTTGAAATATTTATTGACGAATACAGGGGCTAAGGCTGCAAAGCGGTCATTGTTAAGTGATATGCAACAGCGTACGGAGAAAATTGCGCGGTCATATTTTACTACATCGGCATTACATGGGGCATATAAGTTCGATGCATGGCGTGATAGCGTTTCTGCGCTCTTTGACGTTGAAATCACACGAAACACACCACAAAAGCCTTTCGATTCTGAAATAGAAACATTCATGTTAGGCAATATGCTTGTTATGCGGTCCCAGTCAAGCTCACTCGCCTTTAAGAGAAGCCCAAAGACCATAGCACGTGATGGGATGGACCACATTCTTATCCAGCTCTTCACGGATGGCGGCAATATTTTATATACCGAGGATGGCAGTATTCAGGTTACGGCGGGGGATATTCAAGTTTTGGATATGGCTCAACCTGTAATGCGGGAAACTTTTGCGAAGATGGGAAAACAACTATCCTCTGGCTTTGCATACAATACCATTACCTTAGTCGTCGGTCGGGATAGTTTGGAAACTGTAATCCCTATGGTGCATACACTCCACCAGCATGTGTTGCGGGCAAATTCACCGCTTAACTTGCTGCTCCGTGATTATATGAAAAGCCTGTTTAGCTATGCCCCTTTAATGACAAGAGATGAAGGGCATGCCATTGTGCACCCAACAGTTGAGCTTCTGGCAACAACCTTAAGTCAGTCTGCCGCTATATATCTTGATGGGGCACAAAATATGGATAGTGCCCTCCTCCTGACAATCCGAAAATTCATTGATACGAACCTGCATGACCCCAAACTGGGGCCAGCAACCATTTTAGCCCATGTTGGCATATCACGATCAGCTCTTTTTAGAGTTTGCAAACATTATGGCGGCGTGATGGCTTTGATACGAGACCGCCGCCTGTTAATGGCGCGCCGTATATTATCGCAACACACACCTACTACAGTTAAAATGATCGCCTATAAACTCGGCTTTTCCAACCCAAGCAACTTTGCGCGCACCTACAAACAATGTTATGGTTTTTCCCCCTCCGACACCCGTGATTTATTCAAGGAAAAAACTGAGAAAACAGATATAAGTTCACTAGATAACTTACCTGTCGGGGACAGAAAGTGGGAATATTGGCTCTCTAATATGATTGGCTAGAAGCTACTACTGACCACCCAAAATCAATCTATAGGTTAAGAGCGGCCAGACATAACCTGATGTTTTATGTCAATCCTATCCTGAGTGGAAACGCCTAATAATCCTGATAATTTGGCAAGAATGTTTTCTTCAAAATTATCTATGTGATTATCAGCAAGGGCAACTTTCCATAAAAGCCTTACAATTTCCTGACGGCCTTCCTGGTCTAGTTCCTGTGAAATTACCCGAGTAAACTGATAAAGGTCATTAGCTTCGTTTTGCACAACCTCAGCATCAGCAACGATTTTATCCGCAACACTCCTATCGAGTGAAAAATGCTCTATCACACATCGAACCAAAATTTCTTTTTCCTGGTCCGTTGTTTCACCGTCACTCATAGACACATAAATAAGCAACGCCGCAGTCGCAAGATGCAGCTCCGTCACCTCACCTACCCCAACGGTATCAGTAAGCCCTAAAAGCTCCCGAACTTTCCCCCACATATACAACTCCAAAAGAAAAAGAAAATATTAAACTAATCACAAATTAACAGGCTATGTCTATGCTCACAAGATACGCATAAAAAGGTGATCTGATAATCTGATGGTATATAAAATTTGTTCCACT